>ERZ772766.206-NODE-206-length-35505-cov-9.048322_pt1 | contig 35505 bp, 28 predicted proteins | sample MGYA00511379_ERZ772766 | MGnify/ENA primary metagenome ERZ772766 (study PRJEB29015, sample SAMEA2737895) | human oral metagenome | biome: human oral; feature: human-associated habitat; material: dental | place: China | collected 2116 ... | reverse complement strand
CGAAGGTCGTGGCGACCGCGTTGAAGGCGGCGCTGCCCCAGTCCCAGGCCGCCCATTCGACGACTTGGCGCGTGATCACGCGGCGGCGGGCGGCGGGCGTTGTGCTCATGGAATCAGGCTCCTTCGGTGGGGAGTGCTCGGTGGCGCGTGTGCGTCCAGGGTGAAACTACCACGTTTCACGTATGACGCTCTCCTCGGGCCGCCCCAGGAACGAGGCCGGGGAACCGCCAGCACGACCTGACCGCATGTCATATGCTGGTATGTCACCCCGGAAGGAGAAGGCGATGGAGCAAAGCCCAGCCTCCATCACAGCCATCGACTACCCGACCGTGAGGGCCGACGTCATCCATAGGGCGCACATCATGGCCACGGCGAGCCCGGCACCCACGCTCATTGACATCACGTGCCTGGACTGGACGCAGGATCAACTCCAACGAACCATCGATTATTTCGTTTGCAACCCCGAGCGCCGTGGCATCCTGGCCACTTCGGGCGGCGTCGACCTGGTGCGCGCACTCGTCTCAGACAACCCCACGCTCTGGCCGCGCTGAAGCGCGACGAACGAGCGCACTAACGGCACGCAAGCGGCTCGGAATTTTAGGCGCTCATCTCCTCGGCGACGAGGATCTGCGCGAGCGCCAAGTCGAGGGGGCGCGTGACCTTCATGGAGCGTTCGTCGCCCGCGACCGTGTGCACGGTGCCGCCGATCGCCTCGACGAGGCCGGCGTCATCCGTCGCCGCCCGGGCCTCGTCCGCACCCAGAGAGGCACCCGCCTCGTGCGCGCGAATGAGGACATCCCAGCGGAACCCCTGCGGGGTCTGCGCGGCCACCATGTCGGAGCGCCGCGGCGTGCCCGTCACGACGCCGGAGGAGTCCACGGTCTTAAGAGTGTCAGTGACGGGCAGGACGGGGATCACCGCACCCGCGCCGCCGGCAACCGCGTCGATGACGCGCTCGGTGACCTGCGGGGGCGTCAGGGGACGCGCCGCGTCATGCACGAGGACGACCGTGTCCGCCTCACACTCACCAAGAGCAGCGAATCCCAGGGCCACGGACTCCTGACGCGAACGATCGGAGCCGGCGACGACACTCACGCCGTCGACATCGGACAGCGCGCTGCGGAATTCCCCGATCGACGAGGCCGGGGCCGTCACAACGATCGCACCCACTCCCCCGACGCGTAGGCCGCGGGCCGCCCACCAGACCAGGGGGTGACCCGAGAGTTCAACGAGGGCCTTCGGACCCTCACAGCCGAGGCGAGAGCCGGAGCCCGCGGCCGTCAGGACCGCGCAGGCCTCACTCTGCGACGGCATCTTCTTCGACTTCGATGCGCCCCTCAGCCAGGACAGAATCGAGACGCTCGGCCGCAGCAGACTTTTCGATGTTGCGTGCCAGGGCCAGCTCGGAGGTGAGGATTCCACGGGCCTTCGTCAGCATGCGCTTCTCGCCCGTGGACAGCTTCTTCAGGTCATCGCGGCGGGTCAGGTCGCGCACGACCTCGGCGACCTTCACGATGTCACCGGTGGCGATCTTCTCCTGGTTCGCCTTGAAACGACGCGACCAGTTGGTCGGCTCCTCAATGTAGGGGGCGCGCAGGACGGACAGGACCTCTTCGAGGCCATCCTCGTCGACGATGTCACGAACGCCAACCATGTCAACGTTTTCGGCAGGGACCTGAATCTCGAGGTCACCCTGGTTCACACGCAGCTTCAGGTACGTCCGCTCCTCACCACGAATGGTGCGCGTCATGACCTCTTCGATCGTGGCTGCGCCGTGGTGCGGGTAGACGACCGTCTGACCGATTTCAAACGACATGGATTGACTCCTGGATGCTTACGTGGATAGCAGTACTATTCTACCAGCTGGCGAGAGAATCGGACCCATACAGTGTGAAAGCTCAACGTTACACGTATGCAAGGAACGACACAAACCAACTTCAAGCACGACCGCAATTCGTCCCAGCATGCGACCCTGGTCACGATCAAACGTGCACGATAAGGAGAGTCATCACACCCGAAAAGTCCCGCGTTTCCGGGCATAGCGAAGCCCCGACCTCGTCAGCATCAACGAGGTCGGGGCTTGGCGTCAGGTCACTTGCCCTGGTTGGCGACCGCGGCGATCTTCGCCTCGGCCTCGGGATCCAGGTAGGTGCCGCCCTTCTTGATGGGCTTGAGGGTCTCCTCGTCGAGCTCGTACACCAGCGGAATACCGGTGGGGATGTTGACGCCGGCGATGTCCTCGTCGGAGATCTCATCCAGGTGCTTGACGATGGCGCGCAGGGAGTTGCCGTGCGCGGCGATCATGACGGTCTTGCCGGTCTTGATCGCAGGAACGATGGCCTCGTCCCAGTAGGGCAGCAGACGCGCAATGACGTCCTTGAGGCACTCGCTCATGGGAACGGGCTCACCGGCGTAGCGGGGATCCTGATCCTGCGAGAACTCAGAGCCAGCCTCGATGACGGGCGGAGCCACGTCGAAGGAACGGCGCCACAGCATGAACTGCTCCTCGCCGTACTCGTCGCGGATTTCCTTCTTGTTCTTACCCTGGAGCGCACCGTAGTGACGCTCGTTGAGGCGCCAGTTGCGCTCAACGGGGATCCAGTGGCGGTCGGCGGCGTCGAGAGCCAGGTTCGCGGTCATGATGGCGCGACGCAGCATCGACGTGAACAGGAGATCCGGGAGAACGCCGGATTCCTTGAGGAGCTCACCACCGTGGGTAGCCTCCGCGCGGCCCTTGTCCGACAGCGGAACATCCACCCAACCGGTGAAGAGGTTCTTTGCATTCCATTCGCTCTCGCCGTGGCGGAGCAGCACCAGTTTGTAGCTCATGTCTCCATTCTTCCACAGGTGGAGGCACCCCTCATACATCCCATGGGGTTGATCACGCCACAGCTTGGACACTTTTCTCCCTCACGACCACCTCTCCCCCTGACGCCCCCAGGCGGCAGGAGCTCTCGTCAGGCTCAGACCCCGAGCATACCCTGATTAGCCCCTGACTCACCCGAAATTTACCCCTGACAGCCTTGACATTCCGCGGTTTTACATAATTACCGGAACAGTGTGCACCCCTCATATTTTTCCGCACGGTTAGCTTCATGAACATCACACGACGCGCCCTGGCAGCCTCTCTCATCGCTGCGACCGCTCTCGCCGTCGCCACCGTGGCCCTCACCGGCTGCTCCCAGACCGCCAACGTGTCCGGCGGCGACTCCTCCGCCCCCGCGGCTTCCTCCGCTCCCGAGGCCTCGAGCAACCCGCGCACGTACACCAAGACCGTCGTCATTAACGGCTCGAACAACCACATCGAGGGCGAGGCCGTCTCCGAGATCACCGTCAACGGCTCCGCGAACGCCATCGCCGTGAAGTCCGTTCAGAAGGTGTCCTTCACGGGCTCCAACAACTCGGTTCAGTACGAGGAGGGCAACGCCCCGCAGACCGGCGCCGACTCGGGCGCGAATAACGCCGTCACCAAGGGCTGACTTTTTCCACGATTGAAGGGGTGGCACGCATCTGCGTGCCACCCCTTACGTGCATCGAGAAAGAATAGCGGGCACACGTGGTGTGCGCCCGCAATTCTTTGTCACGAATCAGGCGTGTGCCTTGCGGTAGGCCTCAACGATCGGAGCGGGGATGCGACCACGGTCGGACAGGTCGCGTCCTTCTTCCTTCGCCCAGGCGCGAATCTTCGCGTTCTCCAGGCGCTGCGTGGGGTTACCGGCGTTGCCGCGGCGGCGGGTCGTCCCCGTCTTACGGCCAGCCTTAATGTAGGGCTGAATGGCCTCGGCGAATTCCTCGAAGTGGGCGCGGTTCAGATCAATTTCGTACGACGCACCATTGAATGCGAAACGGACGGTCTGATCTGCGGGGGTGCCGTCGAAATCATCGACGACTTCCACAATCTTCTTTGTCTTCTTCACGATGTCTGTCCTTTCAGGGAAAAAGAGACGGGGAATTTCTGAAAAAGTCAATTCCTATCATGAGGATATCGCAATTCATACAATTCCTGCCAATAAACAATTCATCGTGAGAACGTGAGCTACGCAGCATCGATGTTTTGATCGGAGTAATTGAAAGTTATACTCGTAGACGCCCGAGGCCGGTTTGGCCTCGTCGAGATACCGCACGATACGAGGAGACCCAGTGAGCCGAGCACACCACCCCCGAGCGGCGGCCTGGGAGCTCTACTTCACGACGACGGCTCGCCTCACCGAGCGCATCGAAGCCGCCCTCAAGTGCCAGGTCGGCCTGTCGATGCCCGAATACTCCGTGCTCCTCATGACCGACCGCGCCGGGGAAGAGGGCATCCGTCCATCCCGCCTCGCCCACCAGGTCGTCTTCTCACGCTCGCGCCTCACCCACACGATGAAGCGCCTCGAATCCCGCGGCCTCATCGAGCGCCGCCCCTGCGAGGGAGACGGGCGCGGAGGCCTCGTCTTCCTGACCGAAGCCGGCAAGACCCTCTTCGACGAGGCCGCCCTGGTCCAGCGCGACGTCATCCGCCGCCTCTTCCTCGACGACATCACGCCCGAGGAAATCGACATGCTCACCGGGCTGTTCACGCGAGTGAGCGAGCGCCTCGACTCCGACACGCCATGTCCGTGAGCACGCGGCGCCTCGCGGTCGCAACACTCCTCACCGGGGTTATCGCCGGCCTTGTTGGCCTGGCGTGCATTCACCTGCTTCACTGGATCCAGGCGGCTGCCTGGGACATGCACGGCGGTACCCTCCTGGAGGCCGTCAGCGCCGTCTCCCCCGCCCGTCGCGTCGGCGTCTTGACGCTCGCCGGCGTCGTCGGCGCCCTCTCCTGGTTCCTGCTTTTCCGCCGCAACAAGGCCGTCACCTCCGTCGCCGGCGCAGTGGGCGGCGCCCCCATGCCTCCCCTGCGCGCCACCTGGCACGCCCTGACCCAGGTCCTCATCGTCGGCCTCGGCGCCTCCGTGGGGCGCGAGGTCGCCCCGCGAGAGATGGCCGCTGCCTTCAGCGCTGCGGCCGCCGACCGGCTCGGCCTGACCCCCGAAGATCGGCGCATCATCGTCGCGTGCGGAGCGGGCGCAGGCCTGGCCGCCGTCTACTCGATCCCCCTGTCGGGCACGATCTACACCCTCGAGATCCTCCTCGTGTCACTCTCGGCGCGCGCCGTCGCCCCCGCGCTCATCACCTCGGGGATCGCGGTCCTCATCTCCACGGGATTCACGAGGCCGGCCTTCTTCTACACGGTCCCCACCCTCACGCCGTCGCTGTCCTTGACGATCTTCGGCGCGCTCATGGGGCCGGTGCTCGGAGCCGCGGGCTGGGCGTTCAAACAGGCCGTCGCGCGCACCGGGGCAATCCGGCCGCGCGACTGGCGCATCCTCATCACGCTGCCGCTCGCGTTCGTCGTCGTCGGCCTGGTCTCCACCCACATTCCGTCGGTGCTCGGCAACGGACAGGCCAGCGCGCAGACACAGTTTGATGCGACGTGGGCGGCTGGCGCGGGACTCGCCTTCGCTCTGCTGATCCTTCTCGCCAAGACAGCCACCACGTTCCTGACGATCGGCGCGGGAGGCTGGGGCGGCGTCCTCACCCCCGCGGTCGCGCTCGGCGCCGGGCTGGGGGCCGTCATCGGGTTGCCGTGGGCGACCGCATGGCCGGGCTCGGAGGTCGCAGCCTTCGCTTTTATTGGCGCGGCAGCGTTCCTCGGGACCTCCATGAAGGCACCCTTCACCGGGCTCATCCTCGTCATCGAGTTCACCGGCCAGGGCACCACGATCCTCGTGCCCGCGGTCCTCGCCGTCGGCGGCGCCACGGCCGCCGCGACCTGGCTGAGCCGCCGGGCATCAACGGGCCGCAGGGCCCGCTGAGCGGCGCCCGGGCCTCGTCCCCCCTCACAGTCGCACGTAATTCGGTCACCAATACTTCAACTGTTGAAATCAGATGCCCGGAATTGCAACGTTTCTGGGTGCAGCCAAAAACTGACCTAGTTAAATTACGTGCGAGATTTGGGAGGACCGGGCGTCAGAGAAGCATCAGCGAGGCATCAGCGAGGCATCAGATCTGTGCGAGCGCCTGATCCAAGTCCGCGATCAGATCCTGCGCATCCTCCAGGCCGACCGCGAGGCGCAGGAGCGTGCCGGGCACGCCGCCCACGCCACCCAGGCGCGTCGAGTGCGTCATGATCGCCGGGTGCTCGATGAGGGACTCCGGCGCACCCAGGGACGCCGCGAGCGCAAAGACGCGCGTGCGCATCGTCAGTTCGATCGCCGCCTCCTCGGTGGCGACCTGGAAGGACAGCACGCCGCCCACGCCAGCCGGGTTCTGGGCGCGCGCCAGCTCGTAGCCTGGGTCCGAGGCCAGCCCCGGATAGTGGACGGCACTCACCTTGGGGTGGGTGGCCAGGAACTCGGCGACCTTCTGCGCGTTCTCACAGTGGCGCTGCACGCGCAGGGCCAGCGTCTTGAGGCCGCGGTGCGCGAGATAGGTGTCGCGCGGGGAGGGCACGTGCCCGAGGGCCATCTGCAGCTTGACGGCCTCGGCGGCGGCGTCATGCTCGCCAAAGAAGGGCTCGACGTGCGCGGGCAGCTCCAGACCATCGCGCAGGACGAAAGCACCGCCAATCACGTCCGAGTGGCCGCCCACGTACTTGGTCGTCGAATGCACGACGACGTCCGCACCCAGCTCGAGGGGACGCTGCAGGGCCGGCGTCGCAAACGTGTTATCCACGATCAGCAGGCCGCCCACCTCGTGCGTGAGGGCCGCGATTGCGGCGATGTCCGTGACCAGTAGGAATGGGTTCGAGGGTGTCTCCACCCACACGATCTGGGGGCGCGAGGCGCGGATCACGCGCTCGGCCTCGGCCAGGTCGGTCAGGTCCACGGCCTCGGAAGTAATGCCCTCGGCGGGCTTGATGACGCTGAGGAGCTTGTGGGTGCCGCCGTACACGTCGGTCGAATGCACGACGTGGTCGCCGGGGCGCGCCAGCAGGCGGATCACCGTGTCCTCGGCGCTCATGCCCGACGGAAACGCGAAGCCGTGCGTCGCGCCCTCCAGGGCCGCGAGAGCACCCGCGAACGCGTTGGTCGTCGGGTTGCCGCAGCGCCCGTACTCGTAGCCTTCTCGCAGCTCGCCGGGCCGATCCTGCACGAACGTCGAAGCGACGTGAATCGGAGGCACCACGTCGCCCGTGATGGGGTCCGGGTCAAACCCAGCGTGGATGGCCAGCGTGGAGAAGTTCCTACAGTCAGGCGTGCTCATGCCCCCACGCTACGAGGCCGGGGCCGCATCCGCTGGAGGGTTTCGTCCGCCGGTCGATTGTGACAGCGCGCCTACACCCAGCCGGCGAGAGCGATGCGCGCCTGCTCCTCCAGGGACGCGACCGCGCCCTCGGAGTCATTGCCCCACGGCACGTAGTGGAAGTCCCCTCCCCCTGCCTCGACGAACGTCTGTCGGTTGAGCTGGTCGATCTCCTCGAGCGTCTCCAGGCAATCCGCCATGAAGCCCGGGCAGATGACGTCCACGCGCGGGCACTTGGCGGCGCCCAGCTCAGCCATCTCCTCGATCGTCTGCGGGCCCAGCCACTCGGCTCGGCCAAACACGGACTGGAAGGTGGCCGTCAAGGACCCCATCGCCAGGCCCAAGCGCGACTCGAGGGCGGCGACCGTACGGCGGCACTCGGCGCGGTAGGGGTCACCGGCCTCGTCCATGGCGACCGGGATCGAATGGAAGGACACGACGACGCGGTCCCCCGTCAGGAAGTTCGGGCGTCCCACGCGCTCCCAATGGCGCTCGAGGGCGTTCGCGAGCGCCTCGATGTACGCGGGGGCCGCGGGGAACGAGCGGTGCAGGCGCAGCTCGAAGCCGTCACGGTTGCGGCCGATCCAGCTCGCGACCGCGTCATTGATCGTCGTCACCGTCGAGGCCGCGTACTGCGGGTAGGCGGGCAGGATCGCCACGCGGCGCACACCCTCGGCGTGCAGGCGGTCCAGGACCGAGCCGATCGAGGGCTGCCCGTAGCGCATCGCGACCTCGACGCGCACGCCCGGCAGGCGTTCGCCGAGGAGGCGGGCCTGCTCGCGGGTGTAGTGCATGAGCGGCGAGCCCTCATCCATCCAGATGCTGCGGTACTTGCCGGCGACCTCGCGCGGACGCACGCGCAGAATGATGCCCTCCAGGATGGGTTTCCACAGGAGCGGGCTCATCTCGATGACGCGGCGGTCGGAAAGGAACTCGCGCAGGAAGGAACGGACGGCACCGGGTTCGGGCGCGGTCGGCGTCCCCAGGTTCACCAGGACGAGGGTGGGGCGGGCTTCACCGGTGTGCGCTTCGCCGGTGTGTGCTTCGCCGCTCTGTGCGCGGATCGAAGTCGAGGTGGTGGCTGCTACGTCCTGGGAGTTCGTCACGCCACCAGCCTAATGTTCGCGTTCTCCCATGTCGCTGACGCTGTGTCACATCCCGAGACCTGTTCGCGATGCTCGCAAAGGCCCGGGCTAATTCGCTTCGGGTAGCGTCAAGGCCTTGCAGCGGCCTCCAATCCCCGGTACGACCCACGCGCCGCAGGTCACGCCAGCATGCGATAGGTTCGCCGCCCACCTTCCGCCGGCGACTGGACGCCCACCCCTTGCATGTCTCCACCACGATACTTGCACGCACACACAAGGGTGCCCCGCCTGCAAGAGGCGGGGCACCCTTGTGTGATGCGAGCCTAGGCGACTCGCGTCCTCCTCACGGAGGAGTCAGGCTCAGGCCTGGCCGTTCTGCGAACGGATGAACCACGCCTGCTGCTCGAAGCGACGGATGTAGTCGTTGAGGATGTCGGCGGAGGCGGAATCCTCGGCGTCGACCTTCTCGTGAACATCGCGCATGGTGCCGACGGTCGCGTTGATAGCGGCGACGGCGAGCTCCTCGGCGTCATCGGTCTTGATGAGCGTCTCGGGGACGGTCGGGAGGGTGTTGCGCTGGGCGACGACCTCGGGCAGGCCGTTGGGGACGACCTGGAGGGCGCGCATGCGCTCGGCGATCTCGTCGGAGGCCTCGCGGGCGATGTCCACGACCTCGTCGAGGTAGAGGTGCAGCGAGCGGAAGCCCTCGCCGGTGATGTTCCAGTGCAGCTGCTTGCCCACGAGGGACAGAGCAGTCACGTCGGTGAGGACCTTCTGCAGGTTGCCTGCGAGAACGTCGGAAGCCTTGAAGCCGGTGGACTCAACGGTCATGTTGTTTCTCCTCTGCATATGTATTCGGTACGGGGCTCCCCCTTATGGGGTTGTGCCCTTCAGACACATCCATCTTGGTCCTTTGGTCCCGGAATTTCTAGTGCTAACAGCCCTTTAGTCAAATGTTTCACTATCTCGTTGCTGTGAGGGAATATTCTTCGGATTTCAGCGTTTTATCGTCATTGACGCTTACGTTTTCCGGGCCAGGTTCGCCTAACCAATCTTGCCCGAGGCCACGGTTGCTTCACGCGTTTGCCTGGGGGCACTTCGGTCGCGAGACCTGCTGAGGTCGCGAGACCTCAAGTGGCCGACGGAATTGGAACACCACTGAAGGCACGGCCGGTCAGCACATTTCTCGCACGCACACGCATCGAATGAGTGACGACCCCTAGCGACGGTCCATTAGCCCTTCAATGCGCACGTGGGCCCGCTAATGCGCACGTTAACCCGATGACATGCGCGTGGGCAGTCCCGCCCACGCTCCGCATAGCGGGTTTGCTTGCGATATTGCGGGTTACCGCTCACCATAGTGGGTTCACGCGCGAACAACACACCACGACAGAAACCGATTCCGCCAAACCGTAGACCCATTGCGCCAAAACAACCGTTTTTGGACTCGTGTTACCCAATGGGTCTGCACGTTGACCACAACACCACCACAAACCGCGAGCTCACCGCCACCAAACGGGGAAATTGCATCATGAGAGGTGCGACATGCCGAAGATACACCGCCAGTCAGCTTCTACTGCCGCAAAACCACCACCACCGGCACGGGGAACGCCGCGAGCACGAAGCGCCCAACCACAGTGCCCATGAACAGTGCCAGAGCACTGCCATAGCCCGCCAACTGGCACAAGAACTACGCCAGCCAGGCCCCTCCGGTACAAAACTCTCCACGCACACCCGCTCTCACCGCATATCCGGTACAAAACTCTCCACGCACACCCGAAATGGCCCTATTCGGCACGTTTTGCCCACACAAGGAGAGTTTTGTACCGCTTTGGTCAGCAGAACACTGAGCAGGGAGAATTTTGTACCGAACACGAGGCAGAAATCGAACCAGCCGACACAACAGCACTCCAAGCGCGACAGGTGTAAAGGGCGCCGGAGGAATCACAGGAACACGGCCGCGACGCCCGCAGGCGGCGGCGGGGCCTGGCCGGACAACGAGCCGACGCGCCGAGCGAAGCTCGCAGCGCGGGCGGCTCACGGGCGGGCCACCGCCCACGGGCACACACAGCGGCCAGGCCCGACGGCGCCCGGAACACCAGCGCACCCCAGGCAGCCCCGGTGCCCACATAGACGAAAACGCCCACCCGGCACCGGGTGGGCGTATCTGAGCCGCCTGTGGGAATCGAACCCACGACCTATTCATTACGAGTGAATCGCTCTGCCGACTGAGCTAAGGCGGCCGCGCCTGCCGTTCCACCGTTTCCGGGGCGTGCAGGCAACGGCACAACTCTACTGGACGAATCGCGCTGAGCGCAAACCAGGACACCCCACAACGGGATGTCGTGAGTCACGTCCCTACTGGCACATGAGGCCGTCGGTGGGCACGGTTCCCTTCACGAAGTAATCTTCGACGGCGCGCGTCACGCACTGGTTGGCGCCGCGGCGGTAGGCGGTGTGGTTCCAGCCTTCGACGGTGACGAGGACGCCGCTGGCGAGCTGGCCCGACAGGCCCTGCGCCATGGAGTAGGGGGTTGCCGGGTCGTGGGTGGTGCCGATGACGACGATGGGGGCGGCGCCCTGCGCGGTGATGCGCGAGCGCTTAGCGTGCTTCGTCGGCCACGCCTCAAGGCCGGCCGACGGGTAACCCACGTACTTGCCGAGGATCGGCAGTTCCTTCTTGAGCGTCTCCACCTGGGCGGCCCACTCCCCGATAGTGCCTTCGGGCGTGTAGTCCAGGTTGTTGATTGCGTTGATCGCGTCGAAGGAATTGTCCTGGTAGGTGCCGTCGGGGTTGCGCGAGTTGAGGGTGTCCGCGATGGCCAGCAGGCCGCTGCCGTCGCCCTTCTGCCACGCCATGCAGAATGCCTGGGTGAGCTGTGGCCACCACTGGGTGTTGTACATGGCGCCGGTCAGCGCGGTGACGGCCAGGTTTTCGGTGAGGGGACGCGCGGGGTCGTTCGTGCGCATGGGGCTGTCTTCGAGGGAGTCGAGGAAGGAGCGCACGGTCTGGATACCCTCGTCGAGGCTGCGTCCCATCGGGCAGGTGGACTGGGTGGCGCAGTCGGAGATCCAGTGTTGGAGCGAGGCGTCCAGGCCACGCATCTGGAGGGCCGAGACCTCGTTAACGCTGAGGGTGGGGTCGAGGGCGCCGTCGAGGACGAAGCGGCCGACGCGCTCGGGGAAGAGGCCCGCGTAGGTGGCACCGAGGAAGGTGCCGTAGGAATAGCCGAGGAGGTTGAGCGTCTCCTGGCCGAGGACGGATCGCACCATGTCGAAGTCGCGGGCGGCGCTCACGGTGTCGATGTGTTCGAACAGGCTACCGGAGTGTTCGCGGCAGCCCGCCGCGACGGTGCGTGAGTCTTCCTGGGCGGCGGCGACCGCGGACTGGGGGGATTCGTCGCCGGTGTCGATGTCCTCGTCTTCGCCGGCGTTACGTTCGTCCTTCTCCGCGTCGGTCATGCAGAAGACGGGGGTCGAGTCGCCGACTCCTCGGGGGTCGAGGGCGACGATGTCGTAGGACTTGACGATGGCCTCGCCGATTCCCTGCGCCGCGTAGTAGGGCAGCGCGGATACGACGGCGCCACCGGGGCCGCCCGGGTTAATGAAGAGGGCGGGCGCGCTCTCGACGCCGGAGCGGTGGATGGCGAGCGCGAGGGTGATCTGGTCGCCGTCGGGGTTGGACCAGTCGAGGGGCGCCTTGAGGAAGGCGCACTGGTACTCGCTCGCGTCGGAGGAGTCGACGCCCTGGTAGGAGTCAAAGGTTCCCTGCGCGCACGCGCCCCAGGAGATCTGCTGCTCGTAGTAGGACTGGGCGGAGCCCGACTGAACTGGGATCGGGGCCGACGAGGAGGTCGCCGTCGTCTGGGGTACCGGACCCCTGCGTTGGGTTCCGTAGTAGCCGACGACGGTCAGGACGATCGCGACGACGGCGAGGACTGCGACGGCGCAGGCCGCAATGGAGCGTGTCTTCATGGCCCCGATTCTAACGGAGAAACGACGGGTCAGTTTTCAGGCTTGGGGACGCAGCGAAATCGCCATTTCTTCCAAGACCAGCAGGGGGTTGCCGTTTGACACGAGGCGCTTACGTGCGGTCTCGATATGGTCGACGCGCGCGAGGGTTTGGCGGGGTGTGGAGTCTTGGGCAATCTCGTGCACGAGGTCGGACAGGTCCGTGTTGATGAGCTCGCCGTCCCCGCCCACTTGGACCATGAGGACGTCGCGGTAGATCGCGAGCAGGTCGATGAGGGCGCGGTCGATCGCGTCGGTGAGGGCGCGCTTGGAGCGGCGCTTCTGGTCTTCCTCAAGCTGGCGGATCATCGTGCGCGAGGCCTTGGGGGCACTCTCGCCCTCGTCCATGCCGAGCTGGCGCATCAGTTCGGCCTTTTCGCGGGCGTTGCGTTCGCTGACCTGCGCGTCAGCCTGGGCTTTCGCGGTCTCGAGGAGGCGGTCGGCGGCCATGACAGCCTCGCCGACGCTGCGCACGGACGCGGGCGCGGTGATGATGGCTCGGCGGCGTTCGCGCATCTGCGGGTCGCGGGCGAGCGCGCGGGCCAGGCCAATGTGAGACTGGGCGGCGCGGGCGGCGTCGAGGGCGACCTCAGGGGTGGCGACGCCCTCGCGCACGAGCAGGTCGGCGACCGCGGCCGCGGTGGGAATACGCAAGCCGAGGTGGCGGCAGCGCGAGCGGATCGTGGCGATCATGTCCTCGGGGCTGGGGGCGCACAGTAGCCACACGGTGTGCTCGGGCGGCTCCTCGATGGCCTTGAGCAGGGCGTTCGCGCCGGACTCGCCCAGGCGGTCCGCGTCCTCGACGACGATGACGCGCCACAGCCCCTGGGAGGGCGAGGACTGCGCCTGCAGCACGAGGGAACGCGCGGTCTCCACGTTGATGATCGAGGTCTCCGTGGCCGCGAAGACGACGTCGGCGTTCGTGCGGCCCATCGTCGTGCGGCATCCCGCGCACTGGCCACACCCCACGGTCTCGCCCGTGCACTGCAGGGCTGCCGCGAAGGCGCGGGCTGCGACGGAGCGACCCGAGCCGGGAGGACCCGTGATGAGCCACGCGTGACTCATGGAACGCGCGTCATCGGAGGCGCGGACGCCGCCACGGGAGGCGACGATCGCGCGGGCGGACGCCGCGGCCTCGGAGAGCTTAGCGACCGCCGCGTCCTGTCCGACCAGCGAGGACCAGACGCTCATCATTCATCCCACAGCGCACCCTGGGATTCGCCCAGGGCTCCCACCATGGTGGCGGGCTTGCGAGCACTGCCCTTGTCCGCGTTCTTCTGACGCGGCTTCTCAGGGGTCTCGGGGGCCTCGGGAACCTCGGAGGACGAGGCCGGGGCCTCCTGAGCGGGCGCGGGCACTGCGTCGTCGGCCTCGTCGATGGTGACGGAACCACCCTCGAAGCGCTCGACGAGGACGCCGCGGATCTCGGAGAAGACCTCGTCGACCGTGCCCACCGCGTCGATGACGACGAAGCGGTCGGGCTCGGCGTCCGCGAGGCGCAGGTACTCGTGGCGCACGCGCTCGTGGAAGTCCATGGACTCGCGCTCCATGCGGTCCGGGGCGTCGGTGCGGCGGCGCGCGCCGACCTCCGGGGGCAGGTCCAGGAGGAAGGTCAGGGACGGGTAGAGGCCGCGGGTCGCCCATGCGCTCAGCGAGGCGATCTCGTCCACGCCGAGGGAACGGGCCGCGCCCTGATACGCCAGGGACGAGTCGATGTAGCGATCCCCCAGCACGACCGCGCCGCGTTCGAGGGCGGGCCGAATGACCGTGGCAACGTGGTAGGCGCGGTCGGCCGCGTACAGGAGGGCCTCCGTGCGCGCGTCGACGTCCTCGGGGCCGTTTTGCACGAGGCGACGGATCTCCGTGCCCAGCTCGGTGCCGCCCGGCTCGCGGGTGACGATGACCTCGCGGCCACGGCTCTCGAACCAGTCGCGCACCGACTGGATCTGCGTGGATTTCCCCGAGCCGTCGCCACCTTCGAAGGTGATGAACACTCCTCGCGCCGCCATCAGCTGTCCTTCTTCGTCGCGGCCTTCTTGGTGGCCGTCTTCTTCGCGGTGGTCTTCTTCGCCGTCGTCTTCTTCGCTGCCGTCTTGCGTGTGCGCTTGGGGGCGGGGCCCTTGGCACGCTTGTCAGCGAGGAGCTCGTAGGCACGCTCGGCCGTCAGGTCCTCGACCGTCTCGGCGCGCGGCACCGTCACGTTGGTCTCGCCGTCCGTCACGTAGGAGCCGAAGCGGCCGTCCTTGACGGTGACCTTCTTGCCCGAGATCGGGTCCTCGCCGAACTCGCGCAGCGGCGGGCGGGCCGTGCCACGGCCGCGGGTCTTCGGCTGAGCGTAGATGGCCAGGGCCTCGTCCAGAGTGATGGTGAGAAGCTGATCCTCCGAGGCCAGCGTGCGCGAGTCCGTGCCCTTCTTCAAGTACGGGCCGTAGCGGCCGTTCTGCGCGGTAATAACCTCGCCCGAGGCCGGGTCCGTGCCCACCTCGCGCGGCAGGGACAGCAGATTCAGCGCATCCTCGAGGGTGACGGTGGCGATGTTCATGGTCTTGAACAGCGAGGCGGTGCGAGGCTTGACGGCTCTCTTCTTCGTCTTCTTCGCGCCCTCCTCGGCCCCCTCAGCCGGCTCGGGCAGGACCTCGGTGACGTAGGGGCCGTAGCGGCCGTCCTTGACGATGATCGTGTGGCCGGTCGCGGGGTCGACGCCCAGCTCGCGGCCGTCGTCGGCGGCGCGGGAGAAGAGCTGGTCGATCAGCTCATCCGTCAGCTCGTCGGGGGCCACCTCCGGTGGCACGTTCGCGCGCGTCCCGTCGGCCTTTTCCATGTAGGGGCCGTAGCGGCCCACGCGCAGCGTCACGCCGCGGCCCAGGTCGATCGAGTTGACGGCGCGCGCGTCGATGTCGTCGCCGAGGGAGGCGACGTCATGGCGCAGACCGCCGTGCTCACCCGTGCCGTCGGGGCCGAAGAAGAAGCCGGTCAGGAAGTCCGTGCCGTTCTCCTCGCCCGCGGCGATACGGTCCAGGTCGCCCTCCATTGAGGCCGTGAAGTCGTAATCGACCAGGTTCGCCAGGTTCTCCTCGAGCAGGCGTGTCACGGAGAACGCCAGCCACGTGGGCACCAGGTACTGGCCGCGGTGCGTCACGTATCCGCGGTCCCCGATCGTCTGGATGGTCGCCGCGTAGGTGGAGGGACGGCCGATGCCGAGCTCCTCCATGGTCTTGACCAGCGTGGCCTCCGTGTAGCGGCCCGGGGGCTGGGTCTCGTGGCCGTCGGGGGTGGCCTCGGTCAGCGTCGCGGGATCACCCTCGGCGACGTCCGGGAGGGTCTTCTCCGCATCGTTCTTTTCCGCGTCGTAACGGCCCTGGTCGCGCCCCTCCTGGTAGGCCAGGCGGAAGCCCGGGGAGGTGATGACCGTGCCCGAGGCCGAGGACAGCACGTCGTGGCGCGCACCGTCGACCTCAATGCCGGTGAGCACGCGGATCGTCGCCGTGTAGCCGAGGGCGTCGGCCATCTGCGAGGCGACCGTGCGCTTCCAGATCAGGTCGTACAGGGCCAGTTGCTGCTTCGACAGGGAACCCGCAACCTCACTGGGCGTGCGGAAGTGATCGCCGGCGGGACGGATCGCCTCGTGCGCCTCCTGGGCTCCCTTCGACGTGGTGCCGTACAGGCGCGGGGACTCGGCGACGGCCTCGGCCCCGTAGAGCTGGGTGGCCTGCTCGCGGGCGGCGTGAATCGCCTGGCTGGACAGCGCGGTGGAGTCGGTACGCATGTAGGTGATGTAACCGGACTCGTACAGGGACTGGGCGGTACGCATCGTCGAGGACGCGTTCCAGTGCAGCTTACGCGACGCCTCCTGCTGGAGGGTCGACGTCGTGAAGGGGGCGGCAGGGCGGCGGCGGTAGGGCTTGCGGGTCACCGAGTCGATGACCGAGGCCGGGGCCTCGGACAGAGCCTGCGCATAGGCCCGCGCGGTGGCCTCGTCCAGGTGGAGGACGCCGGCCTTGGTGGCCTTCGCGCTCAGCTCGCCCTTCTCGGAAAAGTCGGAGCCGGTCGCGATGGCGTGGCCGTCCACGGAGGACACGCGCGCGCCGAAGGCCTGGCCCGCCGACGTGAACGCCGTGTCGATCGACCAGTACTGGGCGCTCACGTGCGCCATGCGGTCGCGTTCCCGGGCGACCACGAGGCGCGTAGCCACCGACTGCACGCGGCCAGCCGACAGGGATGGGCGGATCTTGCGCCACAGGAGAGGCGAAACCTCGTAGCCGTAGAGGCGGTCGAGGATGCGGCGAGTCTCCTGCGCGTCCACGAGGTCGGTGTCCAGATCACGCGTGTTCTCCAGGGCGCGCTGGATCGCTTCCTTCGTGATTTCGTGGAACACCATGCGGCGCACGGGAACCTTCGGCTTCAGGACTTGCAGGAGGTGCCACGCGATGGCCTCACCCTCGCGGTCCTCATCAGTTGCCAGATAGAGTTCGTCGGACTCCTTGAGGAGCTTCTTGAGTTCGGCGACCTTTTTCTTCTTATCCGGGTTCACCACGTAGTACGGCGCGAAACCGTCGTCCACGTTGACGGCGAAGCGGCCGAACGGCCCCTTCTTCATATCCTTGGGCAGCTCAGAGGGCTGCGGGAGGTCACGGATGTGGCCGATTGAGGCGGTCACGTGGTAGTCGGGACCCAGGTATCCCTCAATGGTGGCTGCCTTCGCAGGAGACTCCACGATCACGAGCTTCGTCGCTGACATTGCCGGTCCCTTCCGTCGCTTCCCCAGTATTTGTAGCACCCTCACCCGCGGTTCACCCGGCGAGGCATCTGGGATGGACCTTACCGTGTCCCACCCTCATCTGGGTACCGGTGCCGCTTCCGCGCGTCTCACGCCTCTCGGGTTTGACATTGACGAGGCAGTGGCGGATTCTCGCGCGCGGGCGCGCCCGGGCGAGGCGCCGGTGGGCTCATCCGGCGATACCTATACATAGGAGCAAGCCCCGGCCTCGTCCCATGCCCCCATCGCGTTCATCGTTTGTGTGACGGGCACGTCATCGGGCAGAATCGTGAGCGTGAACGCGAGTGTCCTGTCCGGTATCCCCTTCCCCGTGTGGTTCGCCATCGGGTGCGTCGTCGTGCTCCTGCTGAATCACTACGTCAAGCAGGCGGTCACGCGCGCGAAGGGCGCCGTTCCCGCGCCGCGTGACGTGCGCAAGGCCGGCAAGGAGAAGGACTGGAACAAGCTCAACGAGCACCACACCCCGAAGATCCACGGCAAACGCGAGGACATGGCGACCGCCCCTCGGGCGCGCCTGCTCGCCCCCTCCATGGTGTACGCGCTGTGTAACGGCGACCCGGTGAACGAGCTTGCACTGTCGGCCCCGGAGGCCACGAAAACCTTGATGGAGCACGACTGGGGGATCACAGACCGCGAGGGGCTCATCCGCCAGCTGTATTCGCTCCTGCGCGCGGGGCAACGCGAGGGTTTCGCGTCGCTGCGCGAGCGCTGCCAGAAGAAGTCCTGGGCCGAGTCCGAGATCGCGCGCCTGAGTAAGACTGCCGACTCGTCGATGGAGGACTGGGAGAGCCGCTGGCGTATCCGCCGTTTCCTGGACAACGACCGCGGCATTCAGACCCTGGATTTCGCCGCGTGGGATTTCCTGCGCGCGGCGAACCTGACGCGCGCGGGCGCGGGCCTCGGCTGGCTCAGTGAGGACGAGGCCTGGGACACGTTCGCTCTCATCAACCGCGCGCTGCAGCACTCGTATTCCTCGTGGGACGAGGCCTGGGAGGCCTACCGCACGACCCGCTGGCTGTGGGCCGCCGAGGGAGACGTGCAGACCGCGGCCAACGACCTGCATGACCGTAACCGAGGCGAGTTCCTCCTCGGCGCGTCGGGCCTGTGGACGGCGATCCCGTGGGACGCCCCCTACCCGACGACCCGTTTCCTGCTGCTCGATGCGCTCGCCGACATGGGTGCGCTGCGACTGCTGGCGCCCTCGGCGTGGCACTACGCGTCGGCGTGGGACCAGGACCTGGACGCGCACGCACGCACCCGTGCCCCCATGTCCATCGGCGGCAAGCCGATCGTCCAGTAGCGACGCCCCCGCGCACAGGACGTAGAATGAGTCGTCAGTCCTGATACGCGAACCGCACAGTCCAGTAGGAAGTCTGGGCGATGCCTCGCATCCGTCGCTGCCCCGAGCAGAATCCGGCGTCATCGGGTCCACCGTGGTGTACCTGGAGACGAGTAATGAAGACGGAGTCCACACTATATTTCGATGGTCAGTTCTGGGTCGGCGTCATTGAGCGCCACGAGGCCGACCGTGTTCGTGCCGTTCGGGTTATGTTCGGCGCACAGCCCTCAGACGCGGAGTTCTACGAGTTCCTCCTCACTCACGCCAATGCGCTCTTATCCCGCCTCGACAAGGCCGCTTGGGCTTCCGATATGGCCCAACGCCGGGCGACGCACCACAACCCCAAGCGCGCACAGCGCCAAGCGTCCCGCCTCGCTCGCCGCGCGCTTCCATCTACTGCATCACAGGCAGCGATTCAAGCAGAACGCGAACACACGGCGCAAGAACGAGCTTCCATGACCAGGAAAAAGAAACGCCAGAAAGCTGAAGAGAAACGCCAACTCGCCCGCCTGAAAGCGAAAGCTCGCCACCGCGGCCACTAAGGACTGCACATTAACCTCTCGGCATGCACGTAAACCCCATGACCTGCGCATGGGCGGCGCTGCCCACGCGCACTTGATCGGGCCCGCGTGCGGGTGAAAGGGCCCACGCGCATATCATCGGGCCTACGTGCGGATGTGGGCGAACACGGGCGGCCACGAAGTGGATAGGAAACCACGAACTGGATAGCTTACGACGTTCTGGTTAGGAAAATAACCTATCCAGAATCGCGGTTCCTATCCAGATCGGCGTTTCCTATCCAGAACGTGCGCCCCTCTCCCCCCCAGATGAAGGACACCGCGATGCTGGCTCCGCGCCAGCAGTCCCGCAGTAACTGCCTCCGCACGGAGGCAGTACTCCCGCACATCACCAGCCAACTGGAGACACGCACCCTCACATCCTGTACAATGTTCTGTACATAGGCGAGCAGAGGAGCACCCATGAAGACCATGACCTACACCGAGTCGCGCGCACGCTACGCCGAGGTCCTCGACCAGGTCGTCAACGACCGCGAGGAAATCGTCATCACCCGACAGGGCCACGAAAGCGCCGTCATCATCGCCCTCGACGAGTACGAGTCCCTCATGGAGACCGTCTACCTCATGCAGTCCCCCGCGAACGCCCGCCACCTGCGCGAATCGATCGCGCAGCTGCGACACGGCAACCTCGAAGAGCACGATCTCATCGACATCCCTGATGAGGAGAACTAACGATGCTCAAAGTCTTGTGGACCCCACACGCCTGGAACGACTATGTCTGGTGGCAGTTCGAGGATCGCAAGACCCTCAAGCGCATCAACGCTCTCGTTGCGGATATCCAGCGCAACGGGAACGAGGGGATCGGCAAGCCTGAGCCCCTCCGCTACGAATACACCGGCTTTTGGTCGCGCCGGATCGACGGACGTAACAGATTGGTTTATCGCATCACCGAAGATACGGTCGAAATCGTTGCCTGCCGCTTCCACTACGGCCAGTAGCAACCTACGCACCTGAGACACCCGTCGCTCATCTACCCCCGCTGTGCTCGCACCGCGCCGAGCGCCTCCGCCGCCTCGCGCGCAAGGTCAGTCGGAGCATCAGGCAGCGCGTCAAGCGCCCGCAGCGCCTTGGCGAGCGTGCTCGATCCCTTCATCTTGGAGCGCAGCTCCTCGGGCACGCAGACCCTCATGCCGTAGTCGCCCGCGAGCGCCACCAGGGCCTCGACCATGCGATTCGCGCCCCTGACGCCGACCAAGGAGGGCAGTAGGGCGGCGATGGTCTGGGCGACGCGGTAGCCGGCCAGCGCCGAGACGGACGCGCAGTCGCTGAGCGTCTGGGTGACCCGCCCGGGGCCGAACCACCCGTTGCGCAGCAGGTAGCCGATCTCCTCAGCCATGGCCGCCGGATCGTATCGCCCGGTGTCCGCGAGGCGCGCGATGGCCTCGGCAGCGATGGCCCGGTAGTGCGCCTGCGCGGCCGTGGACGCCCACGCCAGGGCCGAGTAGGTGGGGGAACCCGGCGTCCGCCATCCCTCTCCCAGCGCGCGCACGATGACCTCGAAGGCTGTGATGACCTGCGGGAACTTGAAGAACGCCCCCTGGAGGACGGGCATCGCATGGGCGGCCAGAATGTCCGGGTTGTGCTGGAGGGCCCAGGCTGCCCACGCGTAGGCGACGCCGCTCGACCGGTAGTCCCCGGATTCCAGGAGCCGCCCGGTGAACTCGGGAGCCACCCCCGCAACGTTGGCGAGGGCACCCGCCAGCGAGTCCTCGCCCGTGGCCAGGGTTTGCCCGGGGATCGCCCACGTCTCGTGCATGTCATCGGTCTTGTCGTAATCGCCATGCACGACGCGAACCGGCTTCTGGTAGGGAGCGCGGATAATCTGGCGCTCCCACTGCGCCTCGATAGGTTCGAGTGGCTCGGTCAGAATCGGGTCGAAGCGGTACATGTCCTGACCGTTCGGCTTGTCGTAAGGCTTGTCGCACAATGCGACGCGCAACTGCTCGTGCAGGAGGCGGACCGGGCCGCGGTGTTGCTCCCACTCGCTGCCCTTGCGCAGGTAGCCGCGGAAGTGCCCAGCCTCGGGCGCATCCTTCACCTCCACGTCGCGCAGGAGCCGCGAGGCCAGGTAGGAGAGCTGGTTAGCGCCCTTCCAGTTGGGGGCGCTCCGCCAGTACCTGGCGAGCAGCGTCTTGTCGGCCTCCGCCAGCTCGATGCCCTCGCCGCTGATGCGCGTCAGGAGCGCGGGCAGCGCGGCGCCCGCGGACGCGTCCTCGAAGAGGGCGTGCAGCGCCGCGACGGCCGCGTCGTTATCGGCGGGCAGCTCGGCGGCGCGCGAGGTGCGCGGTAGGTCCGCGGCGGGCGTATCCGGGAACGTCCACGAGGCCTGGGTTCCGCCCCCGGGGTTGTCTCCCTGGGCGCTCGCGTCGAAGGTAGACGTCCCCGCAGGCCCGGCCCCGGCCTCGTCCCCACGGCCCCCGGAACCGTCAGAGTCCCCGGAACCGGCGGGGGCCGCGACGAGCGCGGCTGCACGGTCTCGCAGGTCGAGGGGGAACTCTGCCTCAGCGACCACGTCGCCAACCGCGGACGCGCAGCCGGGATGGGCCTTGACGAGGGCGGCCAGGAGCCGCAGATGGGCGCGCAGCAGCTTCTTTTCGCTGCGCGCCAGGACTTGGGTGCTGGCCTGCACGAGGGTGTCTGCCTGCTCATCCGTGAGCTCCCGGGCGATGCCCAGAAGCGCTTTCTGGGCCAGGGACACGCTCGGCGAGGGCTCGACCCCGAGCAAGGCGATGAGGTCCGAGGCCGCCGCGAGCTTTTCCTCGCGCGTCGGTTCGAGCGCCTCCCAGGCCCGCGAGAAGACGCGGGCGTTGTAGGCGGAGTAGTCGCGCCGCTGCGCGGCCAGACACTCGGAGAGGATGCGGGGGCGCAGGTGCGGGAAGCGCGTCGCCATGTAGCGGACGAGGTCGTGGCTGTGTAGGCGCTCGAAGTCACCGCCGGGCGCGGAGGGGTCCTCGCGGTACATCCACACGAAGAGCGCCGAGCCGGGCAGGGCACCCTCGACACGGAACAACTCCCAGAACTCGTGGTCGAGGAAGGTCGGGTTCTCCTCGAAGAAACGCTGCGTCTCATCCGAAGTGGGGTGGGGTGCGGGAATGATCCTGCGCGCGAAGTACTCCAGGGAGGGCGCAGACGTCAGGTACGCTCCACGCTCGGCCAGGAGGGAGCGGTAGGTGTGCCAGAAGGCAACGCCGCCGGGACTCCCGGCGGCCTCCTCGAGCCACTCACCGCTGCGCCCAGCCGCGCCGCGCCTGTGGGCGGCGAGCAGCCGATCCAGGTCCGCTCCCTCGCGCGGGTCACCGCCGCGGCGGCCCGCCCACCGGGCACCGTAGTCGTCGCCGGCGTCATCGCTCCCGGCCAGGGCGGCGCGCAGGAACGCACACATGCGCACCGTGTCCTCTGGGACCGCGTCCCACTCCCACTCGACGGTTGGGGGGACGAGGCGCGCGAAGGGCACGGACTTGAACAGGGAGCGCCGATCCTTCTCCGAGGCCCCTTCCAGCACCCGCTCGTAGGCGTCGATGGCGCTCTCCCCGGAGGCGAGGAGGCGCTTGAGGGCCGCGCGGCGCTCGGCCAGGGTCATGGAGGTGGTCATTGGCCCATCTCCTTCAGTGTGCGCGCGTACTTAGCTGCCTGTGAGGAGCCTTGGAAAAAGCCGAGCCAGCCGATACACTCCTCGCCGAGCGGCGGTGCCCACCCCTCGGCCTGCGCCCGCGCGTACTGCGCGGTGACGACGCCCAGCAGCTGCCCGATGCCCGTGCGCCCGCGTTCGAGCCCGGGCAGCAGCGCGAGCGCCAGGTCCAGTGCGAGGCGAGGGTCCACGTCCCCCAGGTCCTGGAAAGCCTGCGCCCACCGGTTCAGTTTCACGGCCTGTTCCACGCCCCGCAGGCCCGCCACGGCCTGGTCGAAGGCGAGATCCCCGCGCGCCACCAGGGCGGCCAGGGTCTCGACGCCGAGGGCACGCGACTCGACCTCGCGCTCGCCCATCGCCTGGCCGAGGAGCTGGGCAGACAGCGAATCCCAGCGCCCACCGTGCTCACACAGGGCCCGATAGCAGTCGTTGGTTAGCTGCGTACTGTCAAGCACATACCACTGCGAGGCGATCAGGCAGACGGCAAAGTGACGCACCGACGCGGGGTAGAGATATCGGTAGGCAGTAAAATCACCCGAAGCACTCGCGATATCCGCAAGCGCGCTCAGATCGGGTCCTGTCGCGCCCGTATCTGCGCCGACGATGCGCGGGGTAAAGAACGCGTAGACGGGCGAGCCGTCACGCGCGACCTTCGGCTTCCCGCTGCGCGACTCGTAGGCGGGGTGCCCCTCCCACGCAACGGAGAGGGAGGACAGGTAGCCCTCGGCGCGTCTGCGCACCACCCCCTCAAGGGCGAGGCGAATGCGGGCAACGGCGGAGGCGGGCAGGTCCTCCTCCCGCTCTTCCACGAGCGCAAGCGCGGCGGCGCAGTCCGGGTGCTCGGTGTCCACTCGCAGCAGCGCCTGGGTAAGGTCGGCTGGAAGGGGTGTGGCGCCCCCGTTGTCCAGGGCGCGGCGCACGAGAACAAGCGGGTTCACGGCTCCCCGATCGTCGGTGGGCGTGGCCAGGAGGCGGTAGCGCTGCCCACGTGCGAGCAGGCCCGCTACCTCGATGATGCGCTCTCGCATGAGGGTGGGCATGTTCTCCGATTCCAACCAGGCGGTGCCAGCGGCCAGCGGGCTCTCAGCACCCTCCCCTCCCCCATCGAGGGCTATCTGCAGGAGAGTTCCGAGCATGCGCTCGTATCCAAATCTGCGCGTGGTCAGGCGCCGCACAAGCGGGCGCAACGATTCCAGCGCGCTCGGGTCGAACTCGGGGGATGCCAGGAACGCGAGCAGCGCCTCATACTCGAGCCCCATCTCCGCACCCTGCGCCAGGACGCCGATCCGCCCGACCACGTCATCGGCGCTCATGGGAACCAGGTCGTTCACCTCACGGGGAGGCGGCAAGAAGGCGGCGGGAGCCTGCGCGCCGGGGTCCTCCTCGTGGACGAGGCCGGGGTCGGCCTGGTCTATCGCCGTGTGCCCGGGGTCGAGGAGGTCGAGCGTGGCAACGACGAGCGGGTCCAACTCCGCGTCCGACAGGAGGCGGCCGACCGCTGCGGAGTCGAGGAGGCCCGATCGCAGCGCGTCACTCGCCAGCTCGATGGCCAGAGCCTGCACCTGCGCGTGCGGGAAAGACAGCGCGATCGCCAACAGGGGTTCGAGGCCACCGGGACTCAGGACCTCGAGGCCACCGCGCAGGATTGTCAAGGCTGCGAGCGCGTTCGCCTTCGACCCCATGAGCGCACCCTCGCAGCTGCGCGCAAACAGCTCCAGGTCGAGGCGACCGGCCCTGGCGAGGGCGGACAGGTGCCCGACCACCAGGGTCACGGTCGCCCCGACGGGCGCGGACATGAGGGCACACAGAGTCGACTGCCGCGCCTCGGCCTCGTCGAGGGTCATGGACAGCATTCGCAGGGTGCGCGAATACCAACCGGCGCGCCCCGAGGGTAGGTCTGCGGCGAGCATGTCGAGGAGGGCGTCGAGCAAGCGGTCGCGCTCGATAAGGCCCTCGTCGATGCTGGCGGCGAGCGTGCGCGACCAGCCGGGCGTCCGCTCCGAACCCATGGTGGCAGAACGGTCGGAGGCAGACAGGGACACGCCGCGGTTACCCTCCTGGCGCAGCATCCCCCACACCAGCTCCTCGCGCAGCTCCCGATCGGCGCGCATGAGGGGCAGCTGCAGTCCGGGTTCGAGGCCGATCAGCGCCGTTAGGTACGACTCGTCATGGTCGAGGGACAGGTCGCCGTGCAGTTCGGCCAGGCGCAAGAATCCAATCCCCTCGAGCCAGGGGTCGGACAGCCGAGCGCTCATAGCCAGGTCGTCGTCCGTGGGCGGCCCCTCGTTGATCTCGAGCATGCGCGGGTAGACCTGCTCCAGGCTCCACTGGCCCGGATGCTGCCGGACCCACAGGTGCAGCCGCCAAAAGTCAGTGCACTCGTCCAGGGTGTCGGGCAGCCATTGCGTGGAACTCACGATTCCTCCTTGAGCATGATGGAGACAGCGAGGACGTGCTTGCACGGCCCCCGCCCGCCCCTGTGTTTCATCCACCACGGGCAGGTGCAGCGGTACTCGCCGATGGCGTAAGGGTCGGCGGGCACCTCCACCCGGTAGCGGTTCGCGCCCGAGGACACGCGGAATCGCGCCCCCTCCTCGTGGGTGACCGCGCCGCGCTCAATAAGCGTGCGCGCCCCTGCCAGGCGCGGATGCATAGCGGTGAGCGCGTCGGGACGTACAGGCAGGGGCCGGTGAAAATAGGCCCCCTCGGTGACGTCGAAGCCGACCTGCCCACTCGAGGCCAGCAGCGCCAGGCCGCCGGCCACGCGGTCAGGGGCCAGGCCTGCGCAAGCGGCCATGCGTTCCGTGTCGATGCGAGGCTCGAAGGACAGCAGGGCGGAGAGCATGTCGGCGTCCTCCTCGACGCGCGGATCCCCCAGGGATGCCAGAACCGCGCCCTCCCCCGAGAAGCCGCGCGACTTGGCGGGGCTGAGCCCCACGCTCAGGCGCGCGCCGGGCAGGCGAGCGACCCACAGGGAGGCGACCGGCTCGCTGCCCGCGTCCACGTCTGGACTGTAGGCCTCGAGCGAGGTGATGAGATGAAGGAGCGGCTCGAACACGCGCAAGCGCTCGGGGCCAGCGACGCACGCGGCCCCCGGCGCGGGCCGGGTCCCCAACCGAAGACCGCGCACGGCCCGCCCCGCCCACATGACCGTGCCCGTCGCGCTGGACTTTGGCAGGCCTCGGATGAAGGCGCGCGCCTGCACAGTATTCAACGCGTGCAGCGGCATCATCGCGGAGGAGAGCATCTGCGTCTCCGCGAATCCCTTGAGCCAGCGCAGGGACAGCGGCACCTTCTCTTCCGTGACCTCCTCGTCCAGGGTCGTGGCCGTCAGCCCCTCCTCGCCTACACCCAGGTGCAGGGGTTCCCTGGCGCGCAGGGATGCCAAGGCGGCGCGCAGCGGCTGATTAACATCCACGTTGGTCACGCCGACTGCGCAGTGGGTGGCGTCCAGGGCGTCGGCGTCAACGTCGAGGCGCGCGTACACGCCGCAGCAGACGCTGAAGGACTCAAAGCGCAGGCCCTCCGCCGTGCTGGTCACGACCGGGTCGAGCATCCCGATACGTGTCAGGCCTCCGCCGGGCGCGACGACCATGCCTGGCGGCACGTAGAAGCGGGTGCGTGCCACACGCGCGACCGCGAGCAGGCCGGCGGCCACCACGTCGGGACGCTCCATGAAGCCCGAGAAAAAATAGGGATGCGCGGCCTCCCCCTCGGGGGTCGAACCTCCCGATGTCGCCAGCGCAAGCCCCGCACCCTCATCCAGGCGCGAGGGGGCACCATATCGGTAGGCCAGCTCGTAGTCCATGTCGCTCCTTCGCGTGATTGTGGCGCCAGGCTAACACAGGGCACCCACATCTGGAGTCGGCCTCGTGCACTCCCGTGCCGACAACCGCAAAATGCCCAGAATGACGCCATAAAGTCCACCTGATACAGCGAGGCGCCGCGGCTGCCCCCGCAGCCGCGGCGCCTGCGCACACAACAACAATCAGTACGTCAGGAATCCCCAGCGGATCAAGTCGCGCAGGGGCGCCTCAATCTCGGCGCGGACGTCATCGACCTCAACCGACGTGAGCATCGCGACGGCCGCCGCGATCTGCCCGACCGTGAGCTCGCCGTCCGAAGCGCCCACGACCGCCGACACGGCCGAGGAGACCGGCACAGAACGGCCCAGTCCCCCGCCCTGATGCATGATGATCAGCTCCGGGTCGGCGCTGCCCGGCACGTAGTGGCGCTCCTCGCGCACGTCCGAGGCGCGCGTCAGCGCCGTGTCCCACAGCTCCGGGGCGCGCAGGGAGGCCAGCGCCCAGGCCACGTCGCGCCCGCGCGGGGCGTGCCCATCGAGGGACAGGTCGTAGGCGCGCTTGCCGCCCGAGGCAGCCTCGGCCTCGTCGAGCCTGCGCAGCGCCACAAAACCCATGCCAATCGCGCCCGTGCCCGCGCGGCGGAAGTCGGCCAGCCACGAGGTGAAGGCGCGCTCGTAGTCGGCGCGCTCCATCAGCTGGCCGCCCGAGTCGCGGATCCACATGTCCACGTAGCGCGCCGGGTCGAGCACGTCGCGCTGGACGACCCACGCGTCCACCGGCAGGCCCTCAAGCCACGAATCCACGCGCCACGACCACTGCGTGTCGGGGTTGCGGCTCTCGGGGATCTCCCAGTTGGCGAGCATCTGCAGGGTGCCGCCCTCGTTCATGCACGCGGGCGCACCGCGCAGGACCGCGCGGATCAGGTTGTCGCGTTCCATGCCGCCGTCGCGGTACTCGAGCAGCCCGGCCGCGCCGCGCACCGAATCCGGCGTGATCACGAAGGGCGGGTTGGTGACGATCAGGTCGAAGGCCTCGCCCTCGACAGGCTCGAAGAGGGAGCCTTCGCGCACGTCGATCGTCGTCTCGTTGAGGGCCGCGTTGAACTGGGTAATCGCGCACGCACGCGCCGACAGGTCGGTTGCCACCACGCGGCCCGCGTGCGTGGCCAGGTAGAGCGCCTGGATGCCACAGCCGCAGCCCACGTCGAGTGCCGAGTCGACCCGCTCGCGCACCGTCATCTCCAGCAGGGTCAGGGTCGCGCCGCCGATCCCGAGCACGTGGTCGTCCGCCAGCGGCTTGCCGGTCTGCACCTCCCCCAGGTCCGAAGCCACCCACCACTCGTGGTCGCCGTCAGGCAGGGTCGCGGCGTGGGGACGCAGGTCGAAAAGCGCACGCATCCACGGGTCTTCCGCGACCTCGGGTTCGGGCGCCTCCTCGTCGGGGTCGCGCATGGTCGGCAGGCTCGGCGCCTTCGGGGCCGAGGCCTCCTGAACGTTCTCGTCTTTATCTTTCGGCTCACGCTTGGGCGCACCGCACGCGCGGGACGCCGTGAGAGCGGAGGCGGCCTCGGCCTCGTCGATGATGGCCGCGAGGCCGAGGGCCTCCAAGCCCTCCGCACCCAGGGTCGGGAGCGCCTCACTCAGGGCCGAGGCGCGCTCAGGCTGGCAGAGGATGAAGAAGCGCGTGAGGACCGCGGCGGGATCGGAAGACCCCGCGAGCTCCACGAGCGCGGGCAGACGCGAGTCACGCATGAGCGCCGACATCGCGCCCTGGCTGAGCAGATTCTGAAGATTCTCAACAGTCCACGCTGAAGCGATCACATCGGCGCGCAGGCGCCCAATCAGGTCACGGTCGAGGGCGGGGACAGGAACGGAAGTCGTCATGACTCAAGCCTATCCCCACGCGTACAATGCGCGGGTACCCAACCAGGAGTCTCACGCCCAGATCAGAGGAGGAAACCCATGTCCGGTGGACTTGTCGCGTTGCTCGACGATATCGCGACCCTCGCGAAGGTCACGGCCTCGTCAATCGACGACGTCGCGGCGGGCGCCGTCAAGGCCTCCTCGAAGGCGGTCGGCGTCGTCATCGACGACACGGCCGTCACCCCCCAGTACGTGGCGGGCCTGAGCCCGTCGCGCGAGCTGCCGATTATCGCGAAGATCGCACGCGGCTCCCTCATTAACAAGCTCTTCATCATCCTGCCCATCGCGCTTTTGCTGACGTGGCTTGCCCCTCAGGTCCTCCCATTCCTGCTGGTCGTGGGCGGCGCGTACCTGTGCTTCGAGGGCGGCGAGAAGGTCCTCGAGAAACTGGGATGGCTGCCCGGCCACCACGAGGAACACGAGGAGGGCGGCGCGGCCTCCGCGGAGGAGCTCGAGAAGGGAATCGTCTCTTCCGCGACCCGCACCGATCTGATCCTCAGCGCCGAAATCATGCTCGTGTCCATGGTCGGCCTGTCCAACGAGACCGGCATCATGCGCGTCGCCGTCCTCATCGGTGTCGCGTTCTTCATGACGTTCTTCGTGTACGGCCTCGTCGCGCTGCTCGTGAAGGCCGACGATTTCGGGGCACGTCTGGCTCGCGGCGCGCTGGACCCCAAGGACAACCGCCCCGGGCCCGTCGACAACGTCGGCCGCACGATCGTGCGCGTCATGCCGCACATTTTCAGCGTCATCGGTGTCGTCGGCACGGTCGCGATGCTGTGGGTCGGCGGCCACCTGGTCATCGCGAACCTCGCCGAGGTCGGCGTGCCCGTCTTCCACCACATCCTCGAGGCCGCCGAGCACGCGGTCGCGTCGGCCGGCGGTTTCGTGACCTGGCTGGTCGAGACTCTCCTGTCCGGCGTCTTCGGCGTCATCCTGGGTGCCGTTATCGCGTGGATCGTCGTCGGCGCTTCCACCTCCGTGCGTCGGGCGCGCACGAAGGCCTGATCGTCTGTCGTTTCACGAGGCCGGGGCGTGGTCGGGTGACCGAGCCCCGGCCTCGTCGTTGATCGCACTGCGCGAAAGGTGACACATAACCCCTTCGCAATATGGGACTAAAGGACTACGCTAGTGTCATCAGCAAATCGCGCACGACGCCCCAAAGGAGCATCATGACCGTCTACAACCTGCCCGACCTGCCCTACGACTACTCCGCTCTCGAGCCCCACATCTCCGGACGCATCATGGAGCTGCACCACGACAAGCACCACGCCAACTACGTGGCCGGCGCGAACGCCGCCCTCGAGAAGCTGGCCGCCGCCCGCGAGGCCGGCGACTTCGCCGCCATCAACCTGTGGGAGAAGAACCTGGCCTTCAACCTCGGCGGCCACACCAACCACTCCATCTTCTGGACCAACATGACCGGCGAGGGCGCCTCGCGTCCCGAGGGCGAGCTCGGCGCCGCCATCGACGAGTTCTTCGGCTCGTTCGAGGCCTTCCAGGCTCAGTTCGCCGCCGCCGCCCTGGGCCTGCAGGGCTCCGGCTGGGCCGTCCTCGCGTGGGACACCGTCGGCAAGCGCCTCGTGACCTACCAGATGACCGACCAGCAGGGCAACATCCCGGTCGCGACCGTCCCGCTGCTCATGATCGACATGTGGGAGCACGCCTTCTACCTGGATTACCTCAACGTCAAGGCCGACTACGTCAAGGCCTGGTGGAACCTGGTGAACTGGGAGAACGTCGCCTCCCGCTTCCAGGCTGCCCGCCTGTCCTCCGGCCTGGTCAACGCACACTCCGCGCTGTCCGACCTGGGCACGCAGGCCATCGACACCGTCAAGGGCTGGTGGAAGAACTGAGCGCTGCGCGTCTGACGCGACCGTATGTCAGGTTGCTTGCTGCGGGCTGAGGTTCGAGGACTGACTGTCCGGCCGCCGCACACAACGAGAGGCGGGATCCTTCGGGGTCCCGCCTCTGTCATATCTCTGGAGGCACGGCGGCTTCGAAGGGCCAGCGGGCCCGCCTGCGACGGGCACGGAGGCCGCGGACTCACAGCACACGAATTATCACCAGGGTACCCACATATCCACGCGCACGTTAACCCGATGGGTGGCTACGTGGGCAGGCCGCCCACCATGCCACCAATAGGGTGTAGGTGCGCATTGAAGGGTTAACCCTGCCAGCAGAGGGGCCAGCTGCCACCACCGCCCCACACAGTCCCTTCCACAGCGACTAGGCCACTCTCCCACATCAGCTCAACCACAGACGAGCTCCCTCACCTGCACACGAGCCTTCAAGTTGTTCCAGGCCCGCTATTTCGCACGCGGGCCCTCTAATGCGCACGTTAACCCGCTAATACGATCCTGGGCACCCCCGCCCACACTCCACATAGCGGGTTCACGTGCGACATAGAGGGTTACCACTCGCAATAGCGGGTTCGCGTGCGATCAACACGCCACGCCAGACACCGAATCCACCAAAACGCAGACCCGTTCAGCCAAAACAGTCCTATTTCGCCGTTTTTCACCCAACGGGTCTGCACTTTGTCAGCCACGCGACCTCGCCGTCACCAATCGGGGAAAAATACGCCATCCAAGGCTCCGACACGCCGGCGACACGCCGTAAGAGGGCTTCGCATGGCGTAAAACCCCCATTGCTGCCGGTGTGGAGGGATTGGTAGGCCCAGCTGCGGGGCTCCACGCGCAACGGTGAGACAAGCTCCGGATAAATTTCGCACGTAATTTATCTCGGTCATTTTTTGAGACCTCACGAAAACGTTGCAATTCCAACGATACGAATTCAAAGTTTGAAACAGCGAGACGGGAATTACGTGCGAAATTGCGGATTGACAGCCACAACTGAGCAACATGCAGCAACCCAGGGCCAGGCCGCAGCGCCCGTGGACGGCGACAGGGCCCGGCCGGACAACGAGCCGACGCGCCGAACCACGCATCAGCGACCAGGCACCACTGGTGTGGAGGGCGCCGGAGGGACCGGAGGGCCCGGGCGGGCTTCGAGGCTCGGCGCCGAACGAAGTGAGGACGCCTAGCCTCGCGGGCGGCCAGGCCCGACGGCGCCCGAAACACCAGCGGCGCAACAAGCAACAAGCACGCACACACCATTCAGGTATAACAAAACCGCCCGGCCCCATTGGGGCCGGGCGGCAGCGGCGGTAGCGCTGGGATTTGAACCCAGGGTGGCTGTGACACCACACAGCATTTCGAGTGCTGCACCTTCGGCCGCTCGGACACGCTACCTTACCCGGATACTCTACTACAGAACACCCCGGGCAACGCAAATCGACCGGGCAGGCTGGGAGCAGGGCCACACCGCAGCCCGGGAGTATGGCCACATAACCCCGCGAGATCACACGGCAGCGCACAAAACGGGCACCACCTGACCATTCAGAACGCTTGAAAACGAGATTAAGCGACCGCATACCATCCACGGCAGCGCATACATGCTCTACTCTTGCAGGGTATCTACTCAACGCAGCGAAAGGATTTTTCGTGTCTGCGCCAAACGCGACGAAGCAAACGTCGCTCAAAGAATTGACCCTGCGTGGCATCATCCTCGGCGGCATTATTACGCTGCTGTTCACGGCCGCGAACGTCTACCTGGGTCTGAAGGTCGGCTTGACGTTCGCAACGTCGATCCCGGCGGCCGTCATCTCGATGGCGGTTCTGCGCTTCTGGGGTGATCACACCGTCCAGGAGAACAACATCGTTCAGACGATCGCTTCGGCGGCAGGCACGCTGTCGGCTGTCATCTTCGTCCTCCCCGGCCTCGTGATCGTCGGCTGGTGGAGCGGTTTCCCGTACTGGGAGACCATGTTCGTGTGCGCGGTCGGCGGTGCGCTGGGCGTCATGTACTCGATTCCTCTGCGTCGCGCGCTCGTGACGGGTTCGGATCTGCCGTACCCCGAGGGCGTGGCGGGCGCGGAGATCCTGAAGGTTGGCGATTCGACGGATTCCGGCGAGGACAACAAGCGCGGCCTGCTGGCGATCACCTGGGGCGCTCTGGCCTCGGCGGCGATGGCTCTGTTCGGCTACCTGAAGGTGACGGCCTCCGAGGTCGGTACCGCTTTCAAGATCGGTTCGACGGGCACGATGATTTCGACCTCCCTGTCCCTCGCCCTGATCGGCGTGGGCCACCTGGTCGGTATGACGGTGGGCGTCGCGATGCTCATCGGCATGGTGATTTCCTACGGCGTCCTGCTGCCCCTGTACGCGAACGGCCAGCTGGACGGCGCGAAGGACCTGACTGAGGCCCTGTCGACGGTCTTCAAGACGGACGTGCGCTTCATCGGCGCGGGCGTCATGGCTGTCGCCGCCATCTGGACGCTCATCAAGATCATGGGCCCGATTGTCCGCGGCATGTCGGAGTCGCTGCGCGCCTCTCGCAGCACCAAGGAGAACGGCGTGCAGATCGACCGCACCGAGCAGGACATCCCCGGCAAGTGGGTCATCGTTTCTATCTTCGTGGCGATGGTTCCGATCGCGGGTCTGCTGTGGTGGTTCATGCGCGGCACGCAGATCGAGCACAACACGGCGGTTCTGATCGCTATTTCGGTTCTGTTCATTCTGCTTGCGGGCCTGCTGGTCGCGGCCGTCTGTGGTTACATGGCGGGCCTCATCGGTTCGTCGAACTCGCCGGTTTCGGGCGTCGGTCTGCTGGTCGTCGTCATCACGGCGGTCGTCATCCTGGCGGTGCACGGCCGCGGTTCGACGACGGAGGAGAACACGGCGCTCATCGCCTACACGCTGTTCACGTCCGCGATCGTGTTCTGCATCGCGACGATCGCGAACGATAACCTGCAGGATCTGAAGACCGGCCAGCTGGTGGGCGCGACCCCGTGGAAGCAGCAGGTCGCCCTGGTCATCGGTGTTGTCTTCGGCTCGCTGATCATTCCCCCGGTCCTGGAGCTCATGCAGAACTCCTTCGGCTTCCAGGGTGCGCCGGGCGCTGGCCCGGATGCGCTGGCGGCCCCGCAGGCCTCACTGATTTCCTCGCTCGCGAAGGGCGTGCTCGGCGGCGGCATCGACTGGAAGCTCCTGGGTATTGGCGCGGCGATCGGCGTTGTCGTCATCATCATCGACGAGGTTCTGCGCCCCGCGTCGAAGGGCAAGCTGGCCCTGCCCCCGCTGGCGGTCGGCATGGGTATTTACCTGCCTATTTCCCTCACGATCCTGATCCCGATCGGCGGCCTGATTGGCTTCCTGTACAACAGGTGGGCTTCCAAGCAGGCGGACGCGGAGCGCGCGAAGCGTTTCGGCACGCTGGCTGCGACGGGTCTGATCGTGGGCGAGTCTCTCTTCGGCGTCATCTACGCGGGCATCGCGGGCGCAACGGGGTCGGAATCCCCGCTGGCGCTGCCGTTCATCGGCGATGGCTTCACGCCGATCGCGAACGTGCTGGGCCTCGTGTTCTTCGCGGGCGCGACGTGGCTGCTCTACGGCTTCGCCCGTAAGATCACACGCGACTCGGATCGCGAGTCCGCCGCGAAGTAAGCGCGCGACGCACGAGCGAGGGGCATACCCCTTCGGCACGTAACCCCGGCCTCGTTCCTCCTTTCAGGGACGAGGCCGGGGTTCGTTATGCCCAAACGGCACCTCCCAGGAACGGCAATTATGCCCATCGCCGTGACCAAAAATCCCAGAATGCGGTCGCCATCCCACTTGTCACCCGTAGATATTCCGTATATCAAGGCACATTTACCTGCATTTCAGAAAAATTGCCATTTCATGACTAAAAATTAAATGGTATTTTCATTACATGAAGCACATCCCGGAACCAGACATTGCATGGCTGCGGGACCCGGGGGCGTCGGTGAACCGCCTGACGGTGCACGCGACGTGGAGGTCACGCAGGCCACTTCAGATGCTGTCGAGCACCTGGCAGGTTACCGGTGCCACTGGCACCGCTTCGGAGCTGATTCGTTGTGCTCCCACTCATCAGAATTTCGGCGCGACGTCTGTGCCCGGCGTCCTTGAGCTGGACGGCTCGTGGATGCGCGGTGAGGGTCAGGCCCGCGAGGAGGACGCCTCCCGTGTCGGCGACGAAGAGCCCTCCGACCTGGTGCACGCCTCGATTCTGCGCCGCGAGTTCATCTTCGATGCCCCATTGAAGGAGGCGGTTGAGCGCGGCTGGATGATGACGCTGACTTTCGGCGGCTTCTCCGGCCCTCTCTACGCGTGGGTTGATGGAACGTTCGTTGGTTTCTGCGCGGACGGTTTCATTCCTGCGGCCTTCGACGTGACCGGCGCGTTGCAGCCTACTCACTCGCATACGCTCGTCGTGTTGCTGATGGATTCGCCGGTGTGCTGCCACGGTTTGTTCCGCGAAGTGTCGTTGGAGGCCAGGCCTCCGGCTCACATCGTGGACGTGGTGCCGGTGGCGTCCCACGATGGTCGCGCGGGCGCGCTGACGCTGCGGGTTGAAACGACGGGCGGTGTCGAGGTTCACGCCGCGCTCGTGAACGAGACCGAGCAGGAGAGGCTGTGGTCTGCTGTCGCTTCTCCTGATGAGCTTGTGACCGCGCGGGGTCTGGACGTGATCCCGTGGAGCGCCGAGGAGCCGGCGCTGTACCGGCTGATTGTGACGCTGCGCGACGAGGAGGGGGTCAAGGACACGGTTTCCCTTGACCTCGGCTTCCGCGACGTTGAGGCGACGGCGCAGGGCATTGCTTTAGGCGGCAAGCCCCTGATCCTGCGGGGTGTGCGCCGCTGCGAATGCGACGGGCGCACGGGTTTGGCGGTCGGCCTGCCGGAGATGATTGACGACATCGTGTGGTGCAAGCGCCACGGGGTGAACACGGTCGTGGTCGGGGAGGCGCCCGGGCACGCCCGTTTCTTGGAGCTGGCGGACGAGTATGGGGTGTACGTGATCACCTGCACGTCACACCTGTATGGTCCGGGTGCGGCCCGGGATGAGGCTCTCGAGGCGGCGATCCGCCGTGATCGCGCGCACCCGAGCGTCATCGCCTGGGCGATCGGGGAGGACGAGGACGAGGTCCGAGCCGTGCACACGCTCGATCCAACGCGCCCGGAGTACTCCCAGGCGCGTTTCCCGGACCTGCGCAAGGTGCGAGGCG
>ERZ772766.203-NODE-203-length-35897-cov-3.823029_pt1 | contig 35897 bp, 34 predicted proteins | sample MGYA00511379_ERZ772766 | MGnify/ENA primary metagenome ERZ772766 (study PRJEB29015, sample SAMEA2737895) | human oral metagenome | biome: human oral; feature: human-associated habitat; material: dental | place: China | collected 2116 ... | reverse complement strand
ATGACAATGTCCGAGCAAGCTCGACATTGTTCATTTGGCTTAACGAAAACGTTGGGGTATATGCCTATTCGGGCTGCGTTAATGGTTTTTGTGAACTTCTCCTTGCAAGTCCTATGGCTGTTGTTTGCGTCTTTACGAGAGAAGGTCACGATGTTAAAACAGTAAATTTAAGAGATGAGTAATAAGATAAGTAGACTATTAATGGTATTTGCCTTGCTCTTTACGGGCTTAGTTGTTTCGGCCCAAACAGAGGGCGTACTCACGGGAATTGTTACCGATGCAGCCACAGGCGACACCATATATTATCCCAGTGTTAGTTACAACGGGCAGCATATAGCCGTGTCGGGTACGGCTAAGGGCGAATACACCATCGTGCGAAAAGAGGGACTTGTGCTTACTTTCAGTGCCGTGGGCTATGCTCCCGTGCGAGTTGTTGTTAAGTCGTCTACGCCCAAAACCTTAAACATAAAGCTCAAATCAGACACTCGGCAACTGGCCGAAGTGGTGGTAAGGCAGAAACGGGGCAAGTATTCGCGCAAGGATAATCCTGCTGTCGAGCTGATGCGAAGGGTGATTGCGGCCAAGAAACGCACGCGATTGGAAAACCACGACTTTTTTCAATACACCAAGTATCAAAAGATAACGCTGGCCCTGAACGACATTACGCCAACACAAATAGATAGTGGCTTTATCGGAAAAAGACGTTGGATGCTCGACCAGGTTGAACATTGCCCTTATAACAACAAGCTTATTTTGCCCGTGTCGGTAGACGAGACCGTTACCCAACACCTATATCGCAAGCAACCCAAGACCGAACGCGACATTATAAAGGGACAGAGCAACGCAGGCATTAACCAGCTAATACAAACGGGCGACATCATGGACATCATGCTCAAAGACGTGTTTACAGATGTGAACATCTACGACAACGATGTACGACTGCTGCGCCACCACTTCACCAGTCCCATTGGAAATAGTGCCATTAGCTTTTACCGTTATTACATTGAAGATACTGTATATGTGGGTAAAGACCTCTGTTATCACCTGCAATTCACCCCAAACAACGGACAAGACATTGGTTTTCGTGGCGAACTGTATATTGTGGCCGACTCAACCCTGCACGTTAAGCGTTGCAACCTTACGCTTCCTATACAGAGCGGCGTTAACTTTGTGCAACATCTACAAGTGCGACAAGAGTTTACACAGCTTGAAAACGGTGAGTGGGCGTTGAGCGAAGACGACATGATTGCTGAGATTGAAGTGAACGACCTGCTGCAGAAAGCCATCGTTATCCGAACCACACGCCTGAACAACTATGCTTTCGACGAATTGCCCGCTAAGCTGTTTAAGGGCAGTGGGCGCGAAAAACGCGAGGCCGATGCCATGATGCGCGACGAGGCCTTTTGGAAAAAATATCGCGCAGTGGAGCTTAGCAAGAGCGAATCGTCGATGGACGAGTTTGTGCATCGCGTGGAACAGATGAAGGGATTTAAGTACATCATCTTCGGCTTGAAAGCACTGATAGAGAACTTTGTTGAGACAGGAGGGAAAGATCATCCCAGCAAAGTAGACATCGGACCAGTAAACACGATGTTTACAAGAAACTTTATCGACGGATTTAGAACGCGTATCAGCGCGCAAACCACGGCAAACCTTAGCCGGCATTGGTTTTTGGCAGGCTATATGGCGCGTGGATGGGGTAGCAAAAAGAACTATTATAGCGGCGAAATAACCTATTCGTTCAACAGAAAAGAATATCTGCCGCGCGAGTTTCCCAAGCGAACGGTGTCGTTTAAGTCTACTTATGATATCATGTCGCCCTCGGATAAGTTCATGCGAACCGACAAAGACAACGTGTTTACGGCCTTAAAGTGGGCGAAGGTAGACGCGATGATGTTCTATAACCGCCAACAGCTTACCTTAGAACGCGAAGAAGAGTGGGGAATGAAAACCACGCTAAGCCTTCGAACAGAGGAGAACGAGGCTGCTGGTTCTTTGTTCTTCGAGAAACTAAGCAACTTTTTCCCACCCATCATCTTTCCAGATACGGATGTTAGTAGCCTGTTGCACAATGGTAAGATACGCACAACAGAACTACGTTTCGAGTTAGAAATTGCCCCTGGACGTACCTTTATCAACACCAAGCAGAGGCGTATTGCCATTAACTTGGAGGCACCTGTGATTACGCTTTCGCATGCCGTGGGATTAAATGGTGTGTTCGGCGGACAGTATCGCTACAACTTTTCGGAAGTAGGACTGTTTAAACGTTTTTGGTTGAGAAGTTGGGGTAAGTTTGATGTGCAACTGCGAGCGGGTGCACAATGGGATAAAGTGCCCTTCCCCTTGTTGATTATGCCTGCCGCCAACCTGTCGTACATCGTACAGAAAGGTTCGTTCAACCTGATAAACAACATGGAATTTCTTAACGACAGGTATGCTAGCGTAGACCTGGCATGGGATATGAACGGTAAGATATTCAACCGCATACCGCTGCTTAAAAAGCTGAAATGGCGCGAGTACATCGGTTTTAAAGGCCTATGGGGTTCGCTTACAGATAAGAACAATCCCTTTTTGTTCCAGAATATGGGCGATGCAACATTGATGTATTTCCCAGAAGGGTCGCATGTAATGAACCCCAAACGTCCTTATATGGAGTTGATAGTGGGTGTGCACAACATTTTCAAGTTGTTCCATGTGCAATATGTGCGTAGGTTAAACTACAATGAGTTGCCCACCGCGCATAAGCAAGGTGTGCGACTGATGATGCGCATGAGTTTTTAAAGCCGTACTTCTGTTTACAATACGGGGCTGTTCGAAAGCATACATTGTTCGAACAGCCCCATTTTTTTTGTTTGTAAGCGAATGTATTAAACCCCAATCGTTCATTATCCGCTTTTCAAATATGTTAGGTTGTTTGCATCGTTTCCTGTCCATCTTTCGTTTGCTTGTCGGCATCTTTCCTATCTTATTCTCTCGACGTAGCCTGCTATGCCTTCAAGGATAAGTCAGACAATATGCTCAACAGCCAAACAAAGTCTGTACAGGCTCTAACGGCCGATTTGAGTTAAAATATTTCGGAAAGTTTTACAAAATACACCCTGTCTGCCGCTCCTTTCTAGCGAAAATAATGGTTCAAAAGTAGGTGAATCGCCCCTATTTCTAGCCTTTCACACCTTTTGTATTGTCTGTTTTTAGGAGAAAAACTTGCATTTTGCACCATTTCGCCTTTCTATTTTGGTTGCCAGCTCGTATTTTTTCAAGCCCAACGACCCACTTTTAGACCCTAAAAACCCACTTTTTAACGGCTATTTTGCCCTTTCTGGCCATGTTTTTAATGTCTCATAGAGGTTTTGTTTATACCATTGAAGTGCATTTTTATTCATTTTACCTCGCTTTTAGCGGCAAATCTCACTGCATTTAGCACCATTTCACCTTGCGTTTAGCACCAAAACGCACTGCATTTTGCACCAAAGCGCAAGGCATTTAGCACCATATTGCACTGTATTTAGCATCAAAACGCACCGCGTTTTGCCGCTAATAGCCCAAAAGCTGGTGCAAAAGACGTTTCTTTTAAATAAAAATTCATTTTGTCTGCATTTACATGTACCCCCTTTTTGCATCAAAACCAACCTTCGCGAGAATCGATTTTTTGCGCCGAGGTAGGCAATCGGTTGAGAAAAAGGGTAGTCATAATGTTAAAATTTGAACTGAAAATTTGACATGTTTTAGTTAATGAGTTAACAAGTTGGTGAGTTAACAAGTTGGTGAGTTAACAAGTTGGTGAGTTGGTGAGTTGACAAGTTGATAAGTTAACGAGTTAACTTGTTGATGAGTTAACCAGTTGACGATTTGGCGAGTTAGCCTGTTTGCCAGTTAATAAGCGCAGCCATTTTTTCACCTTTTCACCTTTTCACCTTTAAAGGGCGAGCCATTTTTTCACCTTTTCACCTGTTCACCTTTTTAAAGGGCGTGAGCCATTTTTTCACCTTTTCACCCTTTCACCTTTACAACGGTGTAGTGGAAAAATAAGAAGCGCATCTCCGTGAAGAAGATGCGCTTGCTGGTTGGGATACTCGGACTCGAACCAAGAATGACAGGACCAGAATCTGTAGTGTTACCATTACACCATATCCCAATACTTGTTTTTGCACTGCAAAGTTACTACTTTTTTCGTATTTGCCAAACGATTTATTAACTTTTTTGCCTTTATATAAAGCTGGGTTGTTATGATGTACTTGTATTTTCGAGGTGCGTAAACAAAGCCTTCTTGCATGGGCGATAAGGCATTATGGCGGCCTTTATTGCTGCAATTGTGGGTTAATGTTGTAGTAATATCAACCTTGCATCCGTAACTTTAAATGTGTGTTTCAGTATGGCGAGTTTCTGTTAATGAGGATGTTTTTTCGCGTTGACGATGGTTTTTGCTGTTGGTGGCCTTGGATGTTAGGACTTGTTCATTCTTTGTGCTATGCCCTGTTGTTGTTGGTTGCATGGCTCTCTTGGGCCTCTGTGTCTTACTGAGGCGTACTCATTGCCTTTCTCCGTTAAATATCCTCAAATGCAAAACGTTTTTTTTACGGCTCGTTTTTAGTTGATATATTTTCACTATATTTGCAAATAAACATTTAGCGAGAAAGAAAATGAAAGTCGGTTTGTTTGTTCCATGCTATGTTAATGCCTTGTATCCAGAGGCAGGCGTGGCTACATATAAGTTATTAAAACACTTCGGGGTGGACGTAACCTATCCCTTAAAGCAGACTTGTTGTGGACAGCCTATGGCCAATGCGGGGTTTGAAGAGAAGGCGGTACCGTTAGCCGAGAAGTATGAAAACATGTTTAAGGAGTTTGATTACGTCGTTGCACCATCGGCATCGTGCGCTGCTTTCGTAAGAACACACTATCCACGCTTGCTTAGTGGCGAGAAACACGTTTGCGAAACGTCTACAAAGACGATGGATATTGTGGAGTTTTTGCACGACATCCTTCAAGTAAAGGCTCTCCCTGGGCGTTTTCCATTCGTGGTGAGCCTCCATAACAGCTGCCACGGCGTTAGGGAATTGGGGCTTTCTGCACCATCAGAACTGAACATTCCCACCTATAACAAAATGGTAGACCTGTTGCAACTGGTGGAAGGAATTACCGTAAAAGAGCCCGAACGCAAAGACGAATGTTGCGGATTTGGCGGCATGTTCGCCATAGAAGAGCCAGAAGTGTCGGTGAAAATGGGGCACGACAAGATACAACGGCACATTGATATGGGAGCGCAATACGTTACGGGTCCCGATAGTTCGTGTCTGATGCACATGGAAGGGGTGGCTAGAAGAGAGAAAAGCCCCATTAAGTTTATTCATATTGCACAAATTTTAGCCGCAGGATTATGAGTACTTTACATTCTAGAAAAGCCGCTTCTGCATTAAAGAACGTGGATAAGATAACGCGACACGACCAAACTTTTTGGTTGATGCGCGGCAAACGCGACCTCATGGAACACAAGTTGCCCGAATGGGAGAGCCTTAGAGAGCATGCAAGCGAAATAAAACGGCATACGGCTACACATCTGGCTCAATATTTGGAGCAGTTTTCTAAGCACCTAGAAGACAATGGCGTGATTGTGCATTGGGCCGAAGATGCGCGAGAGTTTAATCAAACCGTGCTAGGAATATTAGAGAAACACGGGGTGAAGAAACTGGTGAAAAGCAAGTCGATGCTTACAGAAGAATGCGAGTTGAACCCATATTTGGAGGCTCAGGGCATCCATGTGGTGGAAACAGATTTGGGCGAACGCATCTTACAATTGCTTGATGAAAAGCCTAGTCATATCGTTGTGCCTGCCATTCACGTTACGCGCGAGGAGGTGGGAGAACTGTTTGAACGTGAGGGCATAAGCAAAGAGATTGGCAATTACGACCCCACTTACCTCACACAATGTGCTAGGCACAGCCTGCGCAACGACTTTTTGGATGCCGATGCCGGTTTGACGGGATGCAATTTTGGCGTTGCCGAAACGGGCGACATCGTGGTTTGTACCAACGAAGGCAATGCAGACATGAGCACGTCTGTGCCTAAATTGCACATCGCCGTAATGGGATTGGAGAAGATTGTGCCAGATTATCGCTCGTTGGCTGTGTTTCAGCGGCTGCTGTGCCGCAGCGCAACGGGGCAGCCTTCAACCACGTACACCTCGCATTTTAGGAAAGCACGGCCAGGAGGAGAGATGCACGTGGTGATTGTTGATAACGGAAGGAGCGACATGATTGCCAATGATGAGCATTGGCAAACCTTGAAGTGCATCAGATGTGGCGCATGTATGAACACCTGTCCGGTGTATCGCCGTTCCACAGGCTACTCTTATTCTTACTTCATCCCTGGCCCCATAGGCATTAACTTGGGCATGTTTAAAAGCCCACAGCAACATAGCGGCAACCTTTCTGCTTGTTCGCTCTGCCTATCGTGCGACAATGTGTGCCCCACGAAGGTTGCCCCTGGTTCGCAAGTGTATGCTTGGCGGCAGTCGTTAAGTGGCTTGGGGCTTGCCAACTCAACGAAGAAACTTATCTCTAACGGCATGGGCATGTTGTTTTATAATCCATCGCTGTTCAGCATGTCTCTTAAATTCGCACCCATCGTTAACCATTTGCCTCGCTTTTTGGTTTATCATGGGTTGAACGATTGGGGAAAGGGTAGGGAGATGCCCGTGTTTGCTAGTGAGTCGTTTGAACAAATGTGGAAGAAAGGAAAGGTGAAATGAAGAAAGAAGACTTGTTTGAGAAGTTGAAACGCAACACGCACGTGCATTGCGACATGCCTGATATGAACATGGTTGGCATTGTTTACGACGACCCTCTGGCGCAGTTTTGCGAGATGGTGGTTGCTGTTGGCGGTAAGTTTGCCGTGCTGGGAGATGGCGAAGACGTGAACGAGACCATCAAACGACTTTATCCCGATGCCAAGGTTTTTGCCTCTAACTTGCCCGAAATAACGATTGCCACGCTAAATCCCGATACGGTTGCCGAGGCGCAAGACCTAAACGGAACGGATGTGGGCATACTAAGGGGTGAATTGGGCGTGGCTGAAAACGCTTGCGTTTGGGTTCCGCAAACAATGAAAGAAAAGGCGGTGATGTTTATTAGCGAAGAGTTGGTGTTGCTGCTCGATCGCAATAAACTTGTGCACAACATGCACGAGGCATACACGAAGATTGCGATGAACGATTATGGTTATGGCTGCTTTATCAGCGGACCATCTAAGACGGCCGACATCGAGCAGGCTTTGGTAATGGGCGCACAGGCTGCACGTGGCGTAACAGTGGTGCTGACGTAGGGTACACGTCCATTTGCTGTGCCCTTATAATAAGGTGTGTTCCCTGCGTACGCGATGGTTCCGTGGCTCGACCACACGCTTAATGACTTTAAAAACACTTGTTTATGTCACGCCATTAAGCCCTGAACAAGAAAATCTGGCAGCAAGTTTGGCCTTAACCAAACCGCTGCCAGATTTATTTTAGATAGATGTATGCGGCAGTCCGCACACCTATTTTATATCAGGTATTGTGAAGAAATACTCTGGTTTGACTCAACCCTGCGAATGGTTTCGGCGAACATGTCGGCCACAGACAATTGCCTTACCTTCGGGCAATTGTTGTGGTAGGGAATAGAATCGGTGAAGACAATTTCTTCAAGCGACGAGTTCTGCACCCTTTCAGAGGCAGGCCCACTCATTACGCAGTGCGAGGCGCAAGCCCTAACGCTCTTGGCACCAGCTGCAATCATCACGTCGGCAGCTTTGGCGATAGTCCCTGCGGTGTCTACCATGTCGTCGATAAGTACCACGTTCTTGCCTTCTACTTCGCCGATAATCTGCATACTCTCCACTTCGTTGGCGCGTGCGCGAGTCTTATTGCATAGCACCAAGGGGCATCCCAGGTACTTGGCATAGGTGTTGGCGCGCTTACTTCCGCCCACATCGGGCGAGGCGATAACCAAATTGTCGAGTTTAAGGCTTTCCAAGTAGGGAAGGATAACGGCCGAAGCGTAGAGGTGATCGACGGGAACATCGAAGAAACCCTGAATTTGGTCGGCGTGGAGATCCATCGTTATCAAGCGGTTGATGCCGGCAACGTGTAGTAAGTCGGCAATAAGCTTGGCCCCGATGCTAACGCGCGGCTTGTCTTTGCGGTCTTGCCTTGCCCATCCGAAGTAGGGAATAACGGCGTTGATGGTTTTAGCCGAGGCTCTCTTGGCAGCGTCAATCATAAGGAGTAGCTCCATCAGATTGTCTGAATTGGGGAACGTGCTCTGCACCAAGAACACGTCTCTGCCACGTACCGTCTCTTCGTAAGATACCGCGAACTCGCCGTCCGAGAAGTGTGTAACCACCAGTTTGCCCAAGGGACAACCAAGGCTAGCGCATATCTTTTCGGCAAGATACATGCTTTTCGTACCCGAAAAAATTAAAAAAGAGTTTTCTTCACTCATTTCTTTAATGGTTTAATATGTGATTGATTGTTATCTCTTTGCCTTAATGAATAATAAAATTGCTATCCTACAATCTTTTGGAAGTTTCGGAAATGAGCGAGCAAGTCGCGAAAGTCGGTTCCATTGTGTATGTCGAACCGTTTCCAAAGGTCGCTACACACCACCACACCTCCAAAACCTAGCTCCTTAGCCATCCGCACATTGTCGATGTCGATGCCGCCTAAGGCGTACACACGCTTGTCGATAAGTCCTTTGTCGGCCGCGTCTTCCAACTGCTTAACCGAGAAACTGGAAGGTTTGTCGGCGTTACCTGCACAGCTGAATATGCGTCGTAAGAAGACGTAATTGCTGTTTTTCTTCATGTCTTTGAGCAAATCGAGGTCTTCGCAGGTTCTGCTTATTTTCCCTTTGATGCCGTTTGGCACAATCTCCGTCGGCTTGTTGAGGTGTATTCCTGCCAAGTCGTATTCGTTTTTCAGCCTGAAATGCTCGTGTACCACAATCTTGTCGTGATATCCTTCGGGGATTAACGACAACAGTCTTTCCGAAAAAACGAGTTGTGAACCAGGCTTATATAGGTGCAACTTGTCCATCCCCTCGTCGAAAAGAGCAGTAAGTATCTTGTCTTCCTCTACAAAGAATGTAGATTTTGTCATAATTACGAGCTTCATTGCAGCCATTTATTTCACATGCAAAAGTAGGAATTTTATGGCAATCCTGCAATTTAAACAATATAAAAGTTACCTTTGCATACGCAAATCATTGAGATATGAGAATAAACTTAGATACTTTCGAAGAAGTGCGCAGGCCGATGTACATTGTGGAGGAGGCCAAACTGAGGCGCAATTTGGAACTTATTGCCTCGGTGGCGGCAAGGGCTGAGGTGGAAATTATACTTGCTTTCAAGGCTTTTGCCTTGTGGAAAACCTTTCCCATCTTTAAAGAGTACATCCGTTCTACCACTGCCAGCTCGCTTTCTGAGGCGAAATTGGCTTTCGAAGAGTTCGGTTCGAGGGCGCACACCTATTCTCCTGCATACACCAACGATGAGATTGGGGAGATTGCCAGCTGTTCTAGCCACCTCACTTTCAACTCGCTAACGCAGTATGAGCGTTATGGCGCGCTCGCAAAAGCAAGTAATGCAAGTCTTTCTTTTGGCTTGCGGGTCAACCCCGAGTACTCGGAGGTAGAGACGGAGCTGTATAATCCCTGTGCCCCAGGTACAAGATTTGGGCTGTCGGCAGAACGATTGCCAAGCCGTTTGCCGGCGGACATCGAGGGATTTCATTGTCATTGCCATTGCGAGAGTGGTGCCGACGTGTTTGCTAGAACCTTAACGCACATCGAAAACAAGTTTTCGGAGTGGTTCCCTGCGTTGAAATGGATTAACTTTGGTGGGGGACACCTGATGACTCGCAAGGATTATGACGTGGAGTTGCTCGTTGATACGCTGCGTTCGTTTAAGCAACGCCATCCCCATTTGCACGTTATACTCGAACCTGGCAGTGCTTTCGCTTGGCAAACTGGCCCTCTTGTGGCACAAGTTGTAGACATTGTTGAAGACAAGGGCATACAAACGGCCATCCTAAACGTGAGCTTTACTTGCCACATGCCCGACTGTTTGGAGATGCCTTACCAGCCTACGGTTCGTAATGCGCGGTCGCTTGACTTGGAGGCAGCGGTGAATGGCGGTGCGAAACACATTTATCGCTTGGGCGGCAACAGCTGTTTGTCGGGCGATTTTATGGGTTCGTGGCAGTTCGACCATGCCTTGGCCGTGGGCGAGAACGTAATATTTGAGGATATGATACACTATACTACGGTGAAGACGAACATGTTTAACGGCATTTCCCATCCCTCATTGGCCATTGTTCGCACTTCGGGCGAACTGGAAATGCTGCGCACTTATGGCTATGAAGACTATAAGGCGCGGATGGATTAGCACCCGTAGCACAGCTTTTTTTGAGAAAATGTTTTTTACCACAACGCCCCGCTTAACCACTGTAAGAGTTAAGCGGGGCGTTGCAGTAAATGTATGTAAACGTAGATGATGCCTTTTTACTTGCTTGCCTGTGTGGGGCAGGGGGCATCTTTAGTTGTGTTATTCCTCCTCATCTTCAACGGCCACTTGGTCTACCGACACTTGCCTGTCGATTAGGGCGTTGAAAGAGATAATGGTCTCACTGCCCGATAGTCCGAGCGGTTGTAGCTTATCGTGGATGATAGACATCAAGTGGCGATTGTTGGTTGCATACAACTTGATGAAAAGGTCGTAGTTCCCAGTGGGTACATGGCACTCAACCACTTCGGGTATCTTCTCCAATGCCTCGGCCACTTTGTCGGAAGTATTGGGGTCTTTGAGGTGAAGTCCAACGTAAGCACACGTTTCATAGCCCACTTTTTCGGGGGCAAGAATAAATCGCGAGCCTTTTATTACGCCTAAATTTGAGAGCTTTTGTATGCGCTGATGTATGGCAGCGCTACTAACTTTGCAAATGCGCGCCACCTCTAAGAAGGGCGTTCGCGCATCGGCAGAGATAAGTTGAAGTATCTTCTTGTCCAGAAGATCTAGATTATGATGTGACATATTTATTCAATTTATTTGCAAAGGTAACATATAAAAATGGATTTGGCAAGTAGCCAAGTGGTAAGAAAAGCTTTTTTGCCAATTGTTTGGGCATCTACAGAAATACCTCAACGCAGCCTTGCACTGGCGTAACAGCCTTACAATGTAACTTTTTCGGCGATTAATTCGACCTTAATGTTTGTGATAACGTTATTCCTGTTTTTAAAACTGTATTCTTATTTTTGTATTATTTAACTATAAATGAATGATTAAAATCTAATGATGGGCAAAGCTTACCTTTGGCTTTGTTAGTGGCAAACAAGCTGGTGGCGCAACTTAATGCTTGCTTTTATTTTGTGTGGCGGTAAAGTTCACGTTGTACACTCTTGCCTCCCGCAAGGCTTGTTTCACTTCGGCGATGGTCTTCATCTTCGTATCTTTGTCGGCTTTTATTGATGCCGTCAGTTCTTTTGCCTCGTCGGGAGAGTGTTTCGCGCGTTCGGCAGCAACGTATTTTCTTAGTTCGGCAAGGGGAATAACCTTGTCGTTAAATTGCACAATGGTGGCTTGTGTATTGTCGGCACCCTTTTTTTCGATGGGTTTACCTATATATATGTGCATCACCGACGACTTCTTGGCCAGCCGATTCAGTTCTTTTCCCTGTGGCACTTGATACCTCACCTTCACTGTAACATTGCGCATGTGGGTTACAATCATGAAGAAGAACAACACCGTAAATATCAAGTCGGGTAGCGACGAGGTGTTGAGCGCGGGTATTTCGTGGTTTCTTTTGCTCCTGCGTATCATGCTTATGGCGTGTTGTTATCCTTATTGTCGAACGATTCCACCATGCGTTGGGGCATCAGTCGGTTCACTTCGTCTTTCTCTTCGGCCGAACATAGCGCGTAAGGATGTCGAAACATCTTTACGGCCAGTTGGTTTTTAAGCAGGTTAAAGGTAGACACGATGGCGTCTTGCACATGAAAGTATGTATCATAGTTCGCGTTTTCGCTCGCTTGTAGTTGTATAAGATGGTTTCTACCTTTACGGACTACGAACTTTTTCAGCTTGCTTTTTAGTTCGTCTAGCGTGCAGGGTGCATCGTCTACAAGAACTTTATTGTTGCCCGTTATATACACCTTGATGATGTTGTCCTTATTAACAATACTCTCCTCTTGCTTGTTCTTTTCCACGGGCGGCAACTTCCTAGACAATCCCTTGTCGAGGTCCATTGACGTGGTGACAAGGAAAAAGATGAGCAACATAAACGAAATGTCGGCCGTTGATGTGGCGTTGAGTTGCGGAACAGTTCTTCTTCGTCGAGCAAACATGGGCTTTCCTCCTCTTTATCTTTTGCGGTAATAACGGGTAAACCCGAAAACAACGGCAGCAAATGCCACAAAAAGCAAGATGCCGATGGTGTAAATGAACATGTCGGAGAGTTTGAGAAGGAACTTATTGGCAAACAACGAGCCATTGACCACCATCTCCTTAGACGAGCCGAAGAGCAGGGCGAGCAGCAAAATGACGGCTGTTCCCACGAACACGGCATACGAAATGGCGCGGTAGGGAACGTTGTTCTCCGTGCCGTCGCTCTTTCCCGAAACGCTAAATCCTTTAATGGCACTCCAAATGGCACATGCCAAGGCCAGTAAGAAGAGCACATACATCGTGTCGAGAACCACACCCGTGAACATGGGCGCAGTGATGTCGGGATTGAAAACGTAGGGAATGTCGTAGCCCACCATGTAAAACAGCCCGAAAACAACCACGCACAAGCCCACCAACACGTAGAAAACGCGTTGCGAGAGCCGCTCGGCAGGGATGTTTTTGATGTTTAACCTTTTCATTTCGACAGCTTATGTTTCATAATCGAGTCGAGTAACGTAATGGACGACTCTTCCATTTGGGCCACCAAATGCTCTATCTTAGAGAGTATGTAGTTGTAAAACACCTGCAAAACAAGTGCTACAATGATACCGAAGATGGTGGTGATAAGGGCCACTTTCATACCTGCGGCCACCACAGGCGCACTGATGTCGCCTGCTTGCTCTATCTGGTCGAAGGCCATTACCATACCGATAACCGTGCCCAAGAAGCCCAACGAGGGAGCCATAACGATGAAGAGCGTTATCCAAGAGCAGCCTTTTTCGAGGTTGGCCGATTGAACGGTGCCGTACGAAACAATTGAACGTTCGATATTGTCTATCGTTTCGCTGATGCGCGTCAGCCCTTGATAGCAGATAGATGCCACAGGGCCGCGCGTGTTTCGGCATTGTTCCTTGGCTCCTTCTATGTCGCCTGCACTTATTTTCGCGTCTAAGTCGGCCATAAAGCGTTTGGCGTTAATCTCCGAGAGGCTAAGATAGATGATGCGTTCGATGCAGAAAGCCAGTCCTAGCACCAGTGCCAAGGCCACGAGCGACATGAAACCGGCATTGCCTTCGATGAATTTCACTTTAAGCGATTGGTGTAGTCCCATGCTTTCTTCCGTGTCGGCAAGGTCTAAGGCGGGGTTTGGCACTGGTACGGCAAGCGTGTCGGGCATGGCCTTTGCCGTGTCTTTGGGTTGCACTGGCGCGCTAACGCTGTCGGCAGTCTTTGCTTTACGTGGCGTAGGTGTTTTGCCGTTGCCTTGCGCTTTCAGTTCGGCTGTTGCTGCAAAGAGCAACAGGGTTATAAATAATAAGTGGCTTAACTTGTGTCTCATTGATGTAATCAGTTGTCAGCGCATTATTATGAACGCCGTTTTTTCTTCTCTTTATGTGGTTTATAAATATCTGCAAATGTAGTGCTTTTAAAGCAATTGCCGCTTAAATGCCTTCGGGTTGGGCTTGTTTTTAGCAAGTATTAATCTTTCGTCGCAGCCAATGTGGCATTGGCTTACCATGCAAACGGGAGCGAAAAACAAGCGGCAAGTGGGGTGATTAGCCCTTATCCGTTTTCCTCCTCCGGCTTTTTCTGCTGATAGTTCTTATCCATTCTTGGCAGACCGTCTAGTTTAACCTTCCACGTACCGTCTTGTTTCACCAGTTGCAAAGGAAAAGTGGCACTGTCTTTCAGTCTGCCGGGCTTGCCAATCGAGTCGAGAACGAAGAAGTTTTCCACGTTCAACGCCACTTCGGCAGCAACGCCTTTGGTGTCGCCTTGGGTTATTTCGTACGAGTAGGCAAAGTTGTTGGGCAGGTTTTTCATCTGCTCCAAGTCTTCGGGTTGCACTTGGCTGGCCGCAAATTGCAGCCATTTCTTCGAGTCGGGCGTACAGAACTGGGCAGCCTTGTCGAGCCGCCAATTAAAGAAATAGACGGCAAACGAGTCTACGCTGCCATCAAATTCGCGCGAAAAGGCAACCTTGCGCACGTCGCAACCAACAAGCAGGGTGGGGAGGAGCAATGCGCATACGGCGAGGAACTTTTTCATGTGTCAGTTAATTTAGCAAAGACAAAGGTAGGAAAAACTTTGGTTATTTCGCACTTTTTCCCTAATTTTGTGGAAAACTTTAAACGCAGGATGTTGAACTTCATTTCGTTGGGAAGCGGTAGCAGCGGCAATTGCTATTACTTATATACAGAAACAGAGGGACTTCTTATAGATGCTGGTGTGGGTATTCGCACTTTAAAAAAGCATTTTCGTGAATACGGCCTTTCGCTTGCACACATACAAAATGTTCTAATCACACACGACCATGCCGACCATGTTAAGTCTGTTGGCAGTCTTAGTCGCGATTATGGGTTGCCTATCTATGCCACCCATCGCGTTCACGTGGGCATTGAGAAGAATTATTGCGTTCGGTGCAAGGTCAGTCCCGAACGATTGAAGTTGGTAGAGAAAGGCGTGCCTTTTCGTTTGGGCAGCTTTACAGTTACGCCTTTTAATGTTCCGCACGACAGTTTAGACAATGTGGGCTACCAAGTGCAGTTTGGCGACATTACATTTTGTTTGCTTACCGACGTGGGAGAAGTGACCGACGAGATGAAACCTTTTATCAATGCGGCCAACTACCTGGTGATTGAGGCCAACCATGATGTGGAAATGCTTTCGGGCGGCCCTTATCCGCAGCACCTTAAAGAACGTATCTTGGGCAAAACTGGCCATCTTAGCAATGCGGACTGTGCCGAGGCGTTGGCCCAAAACGCATCCGAAAACCTTCGCCACGTTTGGCTTTGCCACCTAAGCGAGGAGAACAACCACCCCGAATTGGCCAAGAAAACGGTTGAACAGACTTTGCGCAGCTATGGTATTGTGGCAGGTAAAGACTTTGAATTGGAGGTTTTGAAACGTAAAAGTCCAACAGGCGTGTACGAGTTGACCTAGGTTTCTAAGCCCTTTAAAGCTCTTTTCGTTTGATTAGTCTTAATTGTATTAAAGGCAGAGGACAAGTGCTTACTAGCTTATTAAACCCAAATCGGACGTTAGCAACCATCTTTCAGCCTTTTTCCTAACAATAGATTCGTGTTAAAATAAGTATTTGTATTTTACAAAATACACCCTTCTCACCACTCCCTTCTAGCAGAAATAATGGATAAAAAGTAGGCTATTAGCCGATAATTTCAGCCCTACATGTTTCTTGTTTAGTCCATTTTTAAGAATATTATCCGCGTTTTGCATCATTTTGCCTTTCTAGTTTGGTTGGAGGTCCGATATTTTTCAAACCCAAATACACCCATTTTACCCCTAAAAACCCACTTTTCGATAGACATTTTGCCCCTAAGAGGCACATATGTCGTGGTTCAAGAAGGGTTTGTATATACGATTACAGTGGATATTCATACTTTTTATTTCGCATTTAGCACCATTATATCTTCCATTTTGCACCATTTTACCTTGCGTTTAGTACCAAAATAGCTTGCGTTTTGCACCAAAACGCACTGCATTTAGCGGCAAAACGCATTGCATTTAGCGGCAAAACGCACTTCACTTTGCTGAAAAAGGCCTAAAAACGGCTGTTAGTGGCGTTCGGGTTAAATAAAAATACATTTTGCTGCATGCAGGGGCTAGCCCCTTTTTGCGCCAAAACGAACCTTCGCGAGAATCGATTTTTTGCGGCAAGGTGGACGATTGATTGCCAGAAAGGGCACTCATGATGTTAAAATTTGTGCCGAAAAGTTGACAAGGTTGCAAGTTGATGGGATGACGGGGCAAGTTGACGAGCTGGCAAGCTAACGGGTTGACGGGCGTGTTGGTTCGTGAGCTTTCGAGTTGACGAGCTGATGGGCAGTTAAGTCGGTGAGTTGCTGGGTTTGTGTAGCTTTTCGAGATATTTTGTGTAGCTTTTCGAGATATTGCCATGTCTTACTGCTCACAGGTATATCGGGGGTTCAAACCTATCGAACATTTGTCTGGTACTTCGTTGATGCGAGGCGTGCTTTTGGTTGATGCGTGGCATGTTTTGAGGGGTGTTGTAAAAAAGAGAGGGTTTGAGTTCTGCGTTGATGATTATTTGAGATTATAAGTTCATGGGGTTTTAAGTTCATGAGTTTGTAAGTTGATGTAATCGTGAGTTGTTGGTCTTTCTTGAGTTTATAAGCCAGTGAGTTGACTTGTCCTGCACTCCTCTCATATAGAATTATTAAAAGTCAAGACGCCTTCAATAAGAGAGGTGCACAAGCTGTGTGACCTCTCTTATTGTTTTGTCGTTCTCTATGGGCGATGTGTTGTTTGTTAATGGAGTCGGAAATCTTTGTATTTGCATAGACTTGCTGATGAGAAAACTATACGCCAGCTACCATGTTGCGGTAGCTGGCGTAATGCGGTAGCTTAGTTGTACGAGAACCGTACCTTATATGCTCTGACTTTAAAACTATGTAGTTAGAACATGTACTGAACACGCATTTGTACTACATTTACAACCTTAGCAGAGGGTTGGTCCCATGTGTGCGAATGTATGTAATGATAGTTCAGACGCAAGGTAACATACTTGTTCCAGAAGAAAGAAAGACCAGCACTGAGGTCGGACATGCGGCCAGCCTTGGCCATGCCTGCTATTGGAGCATCGGCCAATGCTTTTGCATCCTTCAAGTTCAGATAACCAAAGCCTAACATCAACTCAAGGTTCTTGTCGTCAGGATTGTCAACGCCAGAGCACGCATAGTTATACTTGTAGTCTGCTGGGTTGATGATGATGCCACGTGCCGAGACATAGAAACCATCTGTGTTGAAACCCACATGGAAACCGCCTGCATCGGTCATGATGGGGCGATAAACAAATCTTCCAGAAACCGTGTAGCCCTGCGGACCAGACTTATCGGTGCTGGTAGTAAGTGCCGAGTTGTCGGCAAATGCACCATATTGGAGCCACAGGTTGTGGTTGGAGATGGTGTGCATAACACCAATGCGGCGGCCTGGCTGGTAAATGTTGCCTTCGGGTTCGTCCAAATACTCTTTCTTAGCCGAACTGTAAGCTGACGAAAGTCCGAATGGCGCAGTGTAATGACCGGCACGCAAGAAGTTGTTCTCGTTGAAACTGTATTGTAAGTACACATCTTTCAGCGACACTTTATTGTTGGAGTATGAAACATCTCCACGGAAATACCACTTGCCGTAGGTGGCTTTAAAGCCAACGCGCATATCCCTAATGCCAACACCCTCGTTCATTTCGCCGTCCTCGGTCTTTGCCTGGTCGTTTTGGGTGTAGGTTGCTGCGTCAAAGAGGGCGCGCCCTGTAACCTTGATTTCCACCTTTTCTTGTGCATTGCCGCCCAGTATGTAAAGGCTGGCAGCAAATGCGAGAAATAGCTTTTGTTCATGCTGTTGTAATTTAAAGACCCTCCTTAAAACTCGTCTTCAATCTTGTCGTAGGCACGGATTGCCTTCATGAATCGCCCTTCTACGTCTTTAAGCAAATACAGTCCGTCTGCATTTTTCTGCAATCCTTTCAATGAAAGTGGGAAAATCTGTGGGGGATTCTTGAGGCTAAGCATCTCTATGTTGCGTAGCTGGTCGGTTGATTGGTAAGTAAGGTTGATGTCGCAATACATTTGCCCATCTTTTCCTTCAAACTTCTCGATAACAAGCTTGCAACCAATGGGTGTTTTCTTTTCAATTGTATTGGGCAGGTCGTATGGTTCAACCTCCAATGCAGCAGTTACTGATGCAATGTTAGAGTCGTGTCCACAGAGGAAAGCCAGCTTGCGGTCTTTGTCCATTAACTCGTCGCGCATGTAGACGAGAAGGGGATGAGCCACATTGACAGAAACTACGGGTGCAGTGAAGAGCACATCACCATAAACGTCTTTAATTTTGGAAATCTTTGTCCAATCGTCGAGGGTGATGTCGTGCCCAAAGGCTGCTTTCTTGGCATCTGGTTCTTCATAGAATTGCAGGATAAGTGCATCCGAACATGTAGTGGCATCCTTTAAAGAGCCTTTCATGCGTGGTTCATCACCTTTGTCGAGGATGAGCTGGGTGTTGTAGTTGTCGAAAGCGCACAAATTCTTTTCTTTGCATGCAGGCGAATCCTTCAAGTCGAGAACCTTGGCCGTGATTTCGTAGCTTTCCTTCAAACCTTCATTAATACCTACGATACCTTTCTTTCCACCCATGGCGGCAATTTCTTTCATGGCTTGTGCCCTGAACGATTTGCTCGACTTTGTAAGTTGTGGGAAGAAGACGGGATCCATCTTGCTTGGTACGAAACGGTGGTTTACATGAACGTCGGCCACGGGGAAGAGTGCCGTTGTGAAATAATTGGCCGTTGCAATACAACGCTGCATGCTGTTGGCGTAAATGAGTACCTCGTTGCGTGATGGTGTGGCGTTTTCTTTGAAAAGCCCAGCATCTACCGACCATTTGCGGAAATAAAGTCCGAACTGATTTTCCAATGCGCCCCCACGCGTTGTTAGTTCGCTAGCACCAGCTGTCCATTCAAACCAAGGATGTGTAGTAACTTGTTCCAGCAGACTTCCCTTTGTTGAAAGTGGGGCACGGATGTTGTGTCGACTAAGGATAACAGCCTCTTTAAGCGTGTACTTGTCCCTAAATGCTTGTGAACGCTGCTTTTGTGCAAAAATACTTGTTGGCATCAACGCAAATAGCAGTCCAACTAAAAGAATGTTTCTGTTCATAATTAATATGGTTTGGTTATCAATATGATTGTTAAATCTAATACTTATATTCTCTGATTAGTGAAAAAGTGCATCAATATAAGGTTGTGTCTTAACAAAAACGTTTGGCGAATGACTCTTGAAAGAGATTTTACAATTAGCAGCGTAGGACAGGTCTTCTTGTTGTATTAGCCCATGATGATATTGGCAAAGTTAACTAAGTATTGTAGTTCTCCAAAATTTCTATTAGCTTTTGATAAGGAAATAGTAGTTAATTAACCATAACAAGGGAGATGTAAATGTAGCAGGATTTTAATAATTTAGTGGTTCAAAAATCATAAAGTAGCTTTATCTTTGTGAAGTTTAGAAGTTGGTTTTAGGCAGGTTATAATGTGGTTTCTATGGGAAGATTAGGCATTTGCGCTTAGTTATGGGTTGAAAAGGAACGGCAGAATTTTTACTTTAGCGGCAGTGTGTGGAATGTGCGCCTGCTCCTTATATAATATTGCCATAGGATGGAGAAGTGGCTATTGGGGTTTTCGGCGTGTATGGTTTTGCTGCTTTGTATTTCTTCTCTGACGGTGTCAAAACTGTGTTTCCATTTGTTGAAGTCGCGCCGCGCCTTGATAATGGCCTTGAAATCGCCCCAATTTCTGTTGAAAACAAGGGTTTGGAAAGCTGCTACATAGTCTAAAAATAGTCGCCAAACCATTACCTTGCGCATCTGTGAAGGGGAAAGATTCTTGTAAAGCATGGTTAGATTGTTGCGAAAGTTGAGGTAGGTTTTCATTGGATTTACCTTGGGGAGCGTGCCGCCACCTACGTGATATACCGCACTTTCGGGAATGCAGAATATCTTTTTGCCCCTAAGTCTTAGTCGCCAGCAGAGATCAATTTCTTCGTTGTGGGCAAAGAAACGAGCGTCTAGACCGCCCACGGCCCAATAGTCTTTGGCCCGCACCATGAGGCAAGCACCAGTGGCCCAATGTATTTCTTGGCGGTAGTTGTATTGTCCCTCGTCTTTCTCAACGTGTTCGAATATTCTACCGCGGCAATAGGGGTAGCCCAAGCTGTCGATGAAACCGCCCGACGCACCGGCATATTCAAACGATTCCCTGTCGTGCATGGCCAAAAGTTTGGGTTGGCAGGCCGCTATGTCGGGGTGGGCGTCCATCTCTTCGACGAGCGGCGTTAGCCATTGGTGGGTAACTTCAACATCGGAATTGAGCAATATGTAGTATTCGGCATCTATTTGTGCCAAAGCCTTGTTGTAGCCGTCGGCAAATCCCCAATTCTTTTCCAAGGCAATGGTTTGGCAATGGGGGAAATGTTGGGCGAGATAGGCCAATGAATCGTCGGTAGAGGCGTTGTCGGCAACATAAACCGCCGCATCGTTACGCGAATGACGCATAACGGAAGGCAGATATTGGGCCAACATTGACTGCCCATTCCAGTTCAGAATAACGATTGCAACCTTGTGCATAACTCAATTTTATGTTGAAGATGTTATATAAGTTCTACCTTTACGGCACTCTTGTTATGGTTGAATTGGGTTAACCTAACGGGTAACAGTTGGTTGTCGAACTCGTCTTTGGCTAGTGAGGCAGGAAATTCAACGCGCACATAGTTGGGGGTAAAGCCGTGCATGGCCTTGCCTTTGGCTGCCTTTTCAAAGAGAACTAGGCTTTGCGAACCTATTTGCGAGGCATAGAAGGTTTCCAATTTCTCGTCGGACAGCTCTAAAAGCAGTTTGCTGCGGCGGCGTTTCTCGGCATCGTTAACTACGTAAGGGATGCGAAGGGCTGCCGTTCCAGGACGTTCGCTGTAAGGGAAAACATGCAACTGACTGATGTCTAACGATTTTAGGAAGTCGTAGCATTGCTCAAAATAGGCGGGTTCTTCGCCACGAGAGCCTACCATGACGTCTACACCGATAAAGGCATTTGGTATTCGTTGCTTAATGAGTTGTACCTTGTGGGCAAAAAGGGCTGTGTCGTATCGACGGTGCATCAGCTTTAAAACCTCGTCGCTACCGCTTTGTAAGGGTATGTGAAAGTGGGGCATGAAAGCTCTGCTGGATGCGCAATAGTCGATAAGCTCGTCGGTAAGCAAATTGGGCTCAATGCTGCTGATGCGAAAACGCTGTATGCCTTCAACTTGGTCGAGTGCCTTGACAAGGTCGATAAAGCATTCGTTGCCCTCGCCTTTGAACTCGCCTATGTTTACACCTGTTAGCACAATCTCTTTTCCACCTTCGTTGGCGGCATCGCGTGCTTGCTGAACAAGTGATGCGATGGAAGGGTTTCGGGAAAAACCTCGTGCGAAGGGAATGGTGCAGTAGGTGCAGAAATAGTCGCACCCGTCTTGCACTTTAAGGAAATAACGCGTTCGGTTGCCACGGCTGCAACTGGGTGCAAAGGTATTTATGTTTTTGGTCTCTACCGAGAAATGGCGGTGTAAGGCTGTGCCGCGTTGCCCGTCGGCCCAAGCATCGTTGAGATATTGTATGAGGTTGGCTTTTTCGTTGCTGCCTAAAACGAGGTCTACGCCTTCGATGGCGCTAACTTTTTCGGATTCGAGTTGGGCGTAACATCCCGTTACAACCACAAAGGCTCCTGGGTTTTCGCGCACCATGCGGTGGATAATCTGCCTACATTTGTGGTCGGCCACTTCGGTAACCGAGCAGGTATTGATGAGGCAAATGTCGGCAGGCTCGCCTTCGTTGGCGGTTATAACGCCCATGTCTTGGAGCATTTGCCCAAAAGTGGAGGTCTCCGAAAAGTTTAATTTGCAACCTAATGTATAGTAAGCAGCCGTTTTACCCTGAAAAGCTGAACTGTCTATCATATTATATGTGTGAGAGAACGCACAATAGCTGAGGCGTTCTCTGCGATGTTATTGAAATAGCGTTAATGAATAGAGATATACCACAGAGGAGGGTATGGCCATGAGTGAGGAGTCGAAACGGTCGAGCATTCCGCCATGACCGGGCAGAATGTTTCCGCTGTCCTTGATGCCGAGTGTGCGCTTGAAGAGCGACTCTACTAGGTCGCCCCATGTGCCGAACACCACCACTACAAGGCCTAAGCCTAACCATTGGGGGATGGTGAGGTTTGTGGGAGCTGTGGATTGCGTTTCCAAATAGCCGATAAGACCGGCTACAAGTAGCACGAGAATGCCTCCGCCGATGCTGCCTTCCCAACTCTTGGCTGGCGAAATGCGTGGAAAAAGCTTGTGTTTACCAAAAAGCGAACCAGAGCAATAGGCACCAGTGTCGTTGGTCCAAAGGAAGATAAACACGCTAAGGGGGAGGAGATGGTAAAAGTAAATTTGGTTGTCGGCTTGCCTGAACGCCAACACGTTTATCATTGAGAGGGGTAAGGCGATGTACATCTGCCCCAACATGGTGTAGGCCCAATTGTTGATGGGGTCGTTGGCTTTGGTGTAAAGTTCGCTGACGAAAAGATAAACGATGGTTAGGAGATAAGGCACGAACACGGCATTGGTGGCAATAAACCCGCTGTTGACTCCTGCAACGGCCAAGAAAAGGTATGTACCAGCAACAGTTGATATAAATCGGTTAACGTTAGTGCCCTTGTTCTCGTTAACTAACCCAGCGTATTCCCAAAGGCTAAGCGACGTTATGAGTGTGAAAACAAACACCATGCTCAATGGGCGCAAGAAACAAGTAACCATGATGGCTACAAAAAGAACACCTGTTATGGTTCGTGCAATCAAATTCTTAATCTTAGGAGTCATTGTCTTCTCTTTTTCGTCATTATATTAATGGTAACTGATGGAGGTGCGTTTTGGCATCCTCGGCATTTTGTGTGGGCGGTTGAACGTGTTTTGCGTGTTGGCGTAAAGCGGAAAGTGGTAACAGCGTATCGCCATCTGCCTGCCTTGTAAGTAAGATAGGCGGATGGCGACAGCATGTTATGGGTTAAAGTCCACGCAACCTGCGGTGTTCTTCCTCGGCCGCTTTCACCTCGTCGGGCATGTCTTCCAACTTCGGTGTATTGTCTTCAATGATTTCCTCGGAGCGACTAACCCAAGGGCGTTTACCGAAAATCTCTTCTACATCCTCGGCGAAAATAACTTCGCGAGAGATGAGCAGGTCGGCCAATTTGTTGTGACCGTAGCTGTTTTCTTGAAGGATTTTCTTTGCACGGTCGTATTGTTCGTTCACCATCTTCATCACTTCGTCGTCGATTACTTTGGCCGTTGTTTCAGAATATGGCTTTTGGAATTGGTATTCCTGGTTGTTGTAGAAACTGATGTTGGGCAACTTATCGCTCATACCAGCGTATGCCACCATGCCGTATGCACTCTTTGTGGCTCTCTCTAAGTCGTTCATTGCGCCGGTAGAGATATGTCCAGTGAACAATTCTTCGGCAGCACGTCCGCCCATCAGTGCACACATTTCGTCGAGCATTTGCTCTTTGGTGGTAATTTGGCGTTCTTCGGGTAGATACCAAGCTGCACCTAAGGCTCGGCCACGTGGCACGATGGATACCTTTACCAAGGGGTCGGCATGTTGGCAGAACCAAGACACGGTGGCGTGTCCTGCCTCGTGCAAGGCGATAGTGCGCTTTTCGGCGGCAGTCATTATCTTCGTTTTCTTCTCTAATCCACCGATAATACGGTCTACGGCATCGAGGAAGTCTTGTTTGCCTACCGACTTACTGTTATGGCGAGCCGCAATAAGAGCAGCCTCGTTGCAGACATTGGCGATGTCGGCTCCTGAAAAGCCCGGAGTTTGCCGCGAGAGGAAATCGATGTCTACGGTGGAGTCGACCTTTACGGGGCGAAGGTGTACCTGAAAGATTTGCTTACGCTCAGGCAGGTCGGGCAGGTCTACGTTTATTTGTCGGTCGAAACGCCCTGCTCTAAGTAGTGCGCTGTCGAGCATGTCGGCGCGGTTGGTGGCTGCAAGAATGATAACGCCACTGTTTGTGCCAAATCCGTCCATCTCGGTAAGCAGTGCGTTGAGGGTGTTCTCGCGCTCATCGTTTCCGCCCATCGAGGGATTTTTGCTTCTAGCACGGCCTACTGCATCAATTTCGTCGATGAAAATGATACAGGGCGACTTTTCTTTGGCTTGGTGAAAGAGGTCGCGAACACGACTTGCACCTACACCTACGAACATTTCGACAAAGTCGGAGCCGCTCATGGAGAAGAAAGGCACGCCCGCTTCGCCCGCAACGGCTTTGGCCAAAAGCGTTTTACCTGTACCCGGAGGGCCAACGAGCAATGCGCCCTTGGGAATTTTACCACCGAGGTCGGTGTATTTCTGCGGACTTTTAAGGAACTCTACAATCTCTTGAACCTCTTGTTTGGCTCCTTCTTGGCCTGCAACGTCTTTAAATGTGATGCCGATTTCGTTTCCTTTCTCGTACATTTTGGCTTTGCTTTTGCCTACACTGAACACGCCCGAACCACCGCCAGCTCCGCCACTGCCCATTCTACGCATGATGAAAATCCAAATGGCGATGAGCGCGATGAATGGAACGAACTGGATAAGGATGTCGGTGAAGTGTCCGCCCTTATCGTTATCGAAAGCGAAGTCTTTGATTTTACCTGCCTGTTGAATTTCAGTGAGGTATTTTTCAAGTTCTTCGGCCGAACCATATTGTACGCTTACGTATGGCTTTTCGCCAAGTTGTTTCGGGTCTTTACCGAAAACGTCGCGCAGGTTGGCAGGCTTAACGTACATTTTAAGCGTACGTTGCTCGCTGTTTACCACCACGTTGTTGACGTAGCCTTTGTTCACATACTCCTTAAATTTGGTGTATGTAGCCTCTTGTTTAACACTTCCAGCCATCATGTCGCCTTTCCCCGTGAAGAAGAAAAGCCCCAACGCGATGATGATCAACCCGTAAATCCAGTTCATGTTGAAACGTGGCATCTTGGGTTGTTTATTGTTGTATGGTTGTTTGTTGCTCATAATTGAATTGTTGGTGACACGAACGTTTCATCAAATGCTGTGCCAATTTTAGTCGATGTCAGTGAGGTGGGTTAGTTTGGCATCGGCCCAAAGGTGTTCAAGATCGTAAAAAGAGCGCATCTCTGGTATGAAAACGTGTACGATAACGTCCACGAAGTCCATTGCAACCCACTGGTTTAGGCCTAGGCCAACGGCACTAGTGGGCTTGTCTTTGAGTTCTTTACGCACGGTTTCGCCGATAGATTCGGCTATGGCCTCTACCTGTGTGGGCGAGTTTCCTTGGCATATAACGAAATAATTGGTTATTGCACCCTCTATTTCCTTTAAGTCGGCTACAACGATATTGCTGCCTTTTTTCTCTTGTATTCCTTTAATAATGGTATTTACCAAATTGTTTGTTCTTGTCATTCTTATGTTGATGTAATAGCTTTAAGCTACAAAGTTAAGGCTTTTTATTTGATTTGGCGCGCTTTTTACCGCATATTTGTGGTAAGAATGTTGGAATAACGAGCGATGGGGGGGTATGAAGGGCTGTGTTTGAGATGGAAGATGTGCCTAGGCTAACCCCATTCGGCCACAAGCTTTTCGAGCATGGGTATCACGATACAGCCGCGTTTAAGTTGAATTAGCCCCTGTTTTTGCATGGCGTTGAGTGCTCGCGAGACGTTTAGGCGGTTGTCGTTCATCTCGTTTGCTAGTTTCTGCATCTTGATGTGCACAAGCTTTCTGCCTGCGGGGTGTATGCAATGCGCTGTGATGAAACGAGTGATGCGGTGTTCGAGGCTGGAGTCGCAATGCCGCCAAGGTAGCCTTCCTGCTTTTTGCGCTTGTGTGGAGATGGTGTTGAGTAGGTTGAACTTGAAGATAATAAAGTCGTCTGTAAGTCTTAATACCTCAGACTTGCTTAGCAAGAGCAGGCTACATGTAGCCTTGGCAACGAATGTGTGGGTGTAGCGCGTGGATATGCCGAAAAGGTTTTCGGGCTGGAGAATGTAGGGTGCGCCTATCTCTTCCGTAAAAATGTAGCCATTATCGTGGGCTTGCGCGCTCACTTCCATTCGTCCGCTAAGCAAAAAATAAAGGTGTGTGCATTCTTCTTCGGCCCTAACTATCGTTGCCCCTGCTTTCTTTTGTGCAAAGTCGAATCGGGTTTGACCAAGTACTGCGGCCAAATCGTCTTTGCTCATGCCCTGAAACATGGGCAATTCCATTAGTTTGCCATATAGTGGAATGCGTTGCATCTGTTATTGCTTGTAGGCATTAGCCCTATTGTCCCTGTCGAGGGTACAAAGGACTTACTTCTGAATTTTGTCTTTAAGCGATGGTGAAAACCACACGGCGTTTTTCCCATTCTTGTCTGAATAGATAAAATATGCCATGAGTTCGGGGTGCTGCTCCAATACTTTCTTTGCTTTGTCGAGCCCTAATACCATGAAAGCCGTGGCATAGGCATCGGCTTCTGCACAGGTCTTGGCTAGTACCGTAGACGAAAGAATATTGTGCTGAACAGGATAACCTGTGTTTGGGTCGATGGTGTGGGCGTATTTCTTGCCATTCTTATAATAGAACTTGCGGTAATTTCCGCTTGTGGCCATAGACTTATCCGTTACGTTCAAGATGGTTTGCAGCTCTTGGTTTACATTAAGCGAATCGTCAGTGGGTTTGGTTACGCCCACTTTCCATGGCAGGCGCTTTTCACTAATGCCGCGTGTTACGATTTCTCCGCCAATCTCAACCATAAAGTTCTCAATGCCTTTGCGTTTTAGTAAATTGGCAACCACATCACAGCCATAACCTTTGGCGATGGCACTGAAATCGAGCATCAATCGCGGGTCTTGCTTTTTGATTCGCTCGTTAACGTAAGCAACCTTTTGATAGCCGATGAATTGTTTCAGGCTGTCAATGGTTTGTGGGGTGGGGTGGACTCCGTTTTTAAAGCCGAACCCCCATGCGTTAACCAAAGGAGCAACGGTAACATCGAACGCCCCGTTGGTTTCGATGGATATTTTGTTGGCCAGTTGGAATACGTCTACGAACATCTTGTCGGGCTGTACTTGCTCGTTGCGGTTGATTTTGGAGATGACGGACCCTTTATTAAAGGTAGACATCGATTGGTCTACCTCGTTGAGCGCGGCCATAATTTCCTTGTTCAGGTTCTCGTTGCTTTGGTAAATGATATTATATGTTGTACCGAAGATTGCACCCTTGTCGTGTTGATAGGGTGCATCTTGCTGTTGTTTGATGATGTAGATTGTTCCAACAATGAGGAACAAAAGAAAGGGTATTTGCCAAAGCAGGCGTCGTTTTCTATTTGGAGTGGTCATTTGCTTATTTGTTTAGTGCTTATTGTCGACGGCCTGAAAAGACCGAAAGGGAATACTTTTCTTGCTTTACTATAATTTGAAGGTGGACAAATACACCTACAAGTTGATGATGATGTTAAATGTTCCACCTAGTCGGGAGTTGCCCGTTTTTCCAAAACCAGGCACATACCACACATTTCCCGCATCGCCATCGTCGTGAGCTAGGCGTCGTCTGTAACGCACCGACCATCCCAAATGCAGCGGACCCCATATCTTGGCATCCACGGCGAACAGCAGTTCTGCCCAATGGCATGAGGCCGAAACGTTATTGAGTTGGATGGCGGCTGGGTCTTTCCATACGGGGTCCGTCAACACGTGGCTGGCCACATCGTACTTAAATGAGGTGAAAGCGTATCTCGCCCCTACATAAACTCGGTAAATGTCGTGCTTGTTTTTCATGATGTTGAAGTCCATTCCCGTCTTGCCGTATGGTGCAGAGGTTTTATACGCTACATGCGTAACAGGGTCGTCTTCGTGGTTAGCTGTGCCATAGCCCAGCTCGAACACAGGAAAATACTTGTCTTTGAAGTTTATGCGCAGGGCGGCCTCGTACTGTCCGTAGTCGCTTACTGCCAACTGTATTGGCCCGACAGCATCTGCCATGACTTGAAGGCCACGGAAAAAGCGAGTTGTGTCGGGGCGTTCGGTTTGTTGTTTCAATCCTTGCGCACTGGCCGACAACGCGCCCAAGGCAAGTAAGGTGCTAATGGCCGCTCTTGAAATAGATGCGGAAATGTGGCGATGAAGTGTCATATGTTACGTTTGGATTGACGAGTATAATGGAGTCGATGGCGTGATGCGACGTACTGACAGCTGTTATCGTGTGGAAATAAGACATGGGGCAATCTACCGATTCGAAGTGCGGCGTGTTAGTCTTACTTACCTTGATGGTGTCGTGCACAATATTGCCAAGGGTATCTTTCAATTGGAAGAAGAGTGCGTCTTGGTCGCGCGAGTAGCTCATTGGCAGGCTGAAACTTTTTGTCTTAACTCCTTTATTATATATAATGGTGTCTTGTCCGTCTCGCCTTGTCGTAAGAATGGTCAGCGTATCAGTGAGGGTGTCGGCTTTAATGCCGCCACCTTTCATCAGTACATATTGCGAATAGACTGTGTTATTGAACGGACAGTCTATCGACGAGCATGCGGTTAGCACGGCCGAGGCCAATATGAGAAATGGAATTAGTCTCCGCATCTTATCTCCTCCTCTATTTGGTAATCGTTTCTTCCTTGCGAATTGCGGCTGATAAGGTCGCCTAAGAAACCAGCAAGGAAAAGCTGCGTGCCTATCATCATCGTTGTTAGCGAGAGATAGAAGTAGGGTGAGTCGGTTATCAGACGTTGTGGAATGCCTTGGGTAAGGCAATATAGTTTGTCGGCACCCAACAGACAAGTGGCGATGAAACCCAAAAGGAACATCAACGAGCCTAATAGACCGAACACGTGCATGGGCTTTTTGCCGAAATTACTGAGAAACCAGAGTGTGATGAGGTCTAGATAGCCATTGAAAAAACGGTTCAGCCCGAATTTGGAACTACCGTATTTGCGGGCTTGATGCTGTACCACTTTCTCGCCAATGCGTCCAAAACCTGCGTTCTTGGCCAGGTAGGGAATGTAGCGGTGCATCTCACCATACACTTCGATGTTCTTCACCACAGCCTTTCGATAGGCTTTCAGTCCACAGTTGAAGTCGTGCAGGTTTTTTATCCCACTTATTTTCCTAGCCGTGGCATTGAACAATTTGGTGGGGATAGTTTTGGAGAGCGGGTCGTATCGCTTTTGTTTGTAACCCGAAACGAGGTCGTATTTCTCCTCGGTAATCATGCGATAGAGTTCGGGTATTTCCTCGGGCGAGTCTTGTAGGTCGGCATCCATCGTGATAACTACGTTGCCGTTCGCCTCTTTGAAACCACAAAATAGGGCGGGACTTTTACCATAGTTGCGCCTGAACTTTATCCCCCGAACGTGTTCGGACTGTTTGCTCAGTTCTTCAATCACCTCCCACGAGCGGTCGGTAGAGCCGTCGTTGACGAATATCACTTCGAAACTAAAATGGTTGTCGTTCATTACCCGCTCAATCCATGAGTAGAGTTCGGGTAGCGATTCGTCTTCGTTGTACAAGGGTATAACTACAGAAATGTCCATTGTTGTTTGTGTTGTATTATCTGTTATTTGCTTAATCGTTTATTCTTGATGTGGGGTGCGATGGGCTTTGCCTGACTTTGGGGAACTTTTCTTTGCTGTTGTTTATGGTTTTGGCAGCTTTTGTTTCTGCTCCTGTTTTGCTTTTAAACGTCGGCTTAGCTTGTTACCTTCTGTACCTCATTCCAAATGCGGCTATGATGAGGCTAAGGAAAATACCAATGAAAATGTTTTGGGTGAAGAAAAGGAACACCAACTCGATGGGTTGAAGTGTGCCAAGGAGCTTAACCGACTCTTGCATTTGGGCTTCGTTCATACCCATTTGCTGGTAAGCTGCACTAAATGAGTGTATCGAATCGCGCATCATGGTGATGAGCGACTCTGGGTCGTAGAAACGAATATAGAGGTATTGAGCCAATGCGAAGATGAGCGAGGCATAAACGAAGGTATGCCACGAGTAGGCCAGCGCGCGCCGATATGATATTTCGCCATCAAGGGCGTTGTTACGGAACGCACGTAACCGCCACGCCACGACGAATGGTGTGGAAAGGGTTAAGAGATTTCCCACCATGGATTGGGGTAGCTGCATGGTGAAAAGAAAGGCCACAATCCATACCAATGCCAAGATGGCACCGTCTTGGCGTGCAAACGCCTTGAGTTGTTTCAATGATTCTAAAAAGTTCATGTCGTGCAAAATTACGTATTTTTTATTATATATTGCGCGCTATGCGCGGAAAACTAACAAATCTGGTTAAAGTATGTTATGGCTTTGGTGTTATTGGCGTTAAGATGGTTGGCTTAATGGGGCAGGGGTGGGTAATGAAGAGCAGAGCGTGAGAAACGTTGTTCAACAACTTTGAGTCTGTGTAGTATAAAGAATAAATCAAAAAGGCAGGCTGATGTCTCATCAGCCTGCCTTCCATTAAGCTATGAAGTATTATTGATTGATAAAAACGAGTTCGTTGTTAGGGGCGAATGTCGCCCGTGAAAGGTACGCATCCCCATTCCTTACTGCCATCGTGGTTTATGCTCACTCCAGTTTTGGTTACCTTGAGATAGTAAGCTTTGCTGCTGGGACTATCAGGGTCAGCCCTGTTAATCCAGTAGTAGCCAGCTGTTCCCACTTCTACAAGTGCGCCGTTTACATATTTGCCGATGAGTGGCAAGGGGTAGTAGCCCACAATTGGATGTTCCTCGTCCGTGATAGCAGTCTTTGATTTAGAGGTTGGTATGCTTGTCCAGTCCTTACCGTCTAAGGCGGTGGCGTGTCCTTTACTAATAATGGGAACCCATAGCGCGCCTTTTTGTAGATGCCCATCGAAAGCCCACAGGTAATCCTCGTCCCAATAGCAATCCTTGGCCAAGATGTAAGATGCATCGTTGATCGTGAAGGCATCGTCTGTTAACACACCAGCAGGCGCATCCTCGTCTTCGCTATACCAACGCGAGTCTCCATCGTGCGGCCATATCTCATTCTCGGGTGCAGGTATGCCCGTTCCATTTTTGTTCCAATTGTGTGGTGCTTTTGCATCTAGGGTGTAATATGGGTCTTCTGCGCCCCACATGCTGTAATTGTTGAACGAAGGTGTGAAGTCTACCACTTCAAGACGGCAGAATATGGGTTGGTTCATGCCTGCCTCCAAGTTCAATGCGGGATAAGGTTTCTTTACGTCGAACCTTTTTCCTGTGCTGTGATCCTTGATGATGAATTTCACCATCACATCGGTATATTTGCCGGGAGCTAGCACCATGATGCCTGCATGTTCTTGGGCATCTTCTTTGTTTGAAGCGATGGGCAACCCATTTCCCATACCCTTTGCGGCAAGGTTCAGGGTAACCTTGTTTTGGTTTAGCGGGCGTTTGCTAACGTCCACCCCTTTTTCTGTAAATGGGTATTTGCCACAAAGGCTTTCTTTTGCCTCGATTTGCGCACTAACGAAGTAGGTGTTATCCATGTGTCCGCGTGGGTTGTATGGCATAAAAGTTACGTATGCAGCCTTGTGTTCTAGTGTAAAGGTATGCCTACCACCATGTCGTCCCCAAACTTTATTCTTGTCATAATAATATTCGCTACTTGTCTTTGCCACGCCACAGTCTCCACTATTGGCCATTTCTCCATCATCAAGAGAAGTTTGTTTCTGGATTCTGGCAAAGTTGACGTAAATCTTGTTCTTAGTTGAAAACTTCTGGTCTCCACCCGCATAAAGCATGGTGTAGCTTTTATCCTCATATTTGCCTTTAAACCTGAATGTGGCATTTGCGGAATGGGTCGTTGCATCCTTATCTGTGAAGGCCACTTTGGTGGCACGTTCCCACATTGGCGAAGTGTCTGTACCTCTGTTTATGTACATGTGCTCATGGTCGTTAGTCGTCCAATAAAACGTTATGCCCAGGTTTGGCGCGACGAGCTTCCCATATTTCCCACTGGTGCGCGATGAAGGGGAATTCATCGAGCCTGTGAAGCTAACGGCAGGTTCCAGTTCTTCTTGGTTGCTGTCTGGCTGAGCCAGATTCTGCTCTTCCGTGCATGCCATTGGCATAAAAGCCAATGCGCATGCAGAAAGAGAACTCAACAATTTATATCTTAACTTTAACATGATTGTTGTCTTATTATTGTTACTTAATTTTCGCCAGGCCAAAGCTGGTAGCCATTACTTTTAATCGAAATGTTATCACCTGTATTCCCATACAACCATACTTGCTGCTTACTAAACATAAGATAAAATGCCCAATATGGACCAGATTTACCGCCTGCAACACAAGTACTGGTCCAGTATCTTCCTTCATAACCATCCCCCATATACAGTCTTCCACCATTGTCGTAATACCCTAGCGCCATCACACAGAAGTAATGTGAGCGGTTGCCTTCGGGGACATCTTCCCACAATGTGGGTGTGTTGTAGATTCCACCTGTTATTGTTCGGTAATCACGTCCGTCTGCCGCCTTTTCATTCATTTGAGCATCTGTAAGTCCGAAAAACTTGCGCTTACGAAACCATATTCTACCTGTAAAGAGATGCCCATCGTAGGTAAAGGGCGAATTGTCCCAACGAGGATCGCCAAGTTTAACATACCAACTAAGGAAATTGGCAGAGGGGACAGTATTAGCAATCGATCCTACTGGTGCGATATTATTTACGCCAGGAGCAAAATAGTCACTTTTATAACGGGGGTCTCCAAGGATCGGATATCCAGCTACGCCATAGACACCACCAGGTATCCATCTATGGTGTGCGTTGCTTTCATGCCCCTGCCAATAAAACTGGGACGCTCCCCACATGTGGTATCTTCCGAATCGTTCAGAAACATCATCTGCAACAAGTTTTGAGAATATGGATGTAGTCTTGCCTGGTTTTAGTGTAAGTTCAGAAATATATTTTTTAAACACACCCTCTGTACCAACTACAGGATCGTAAAGCGTGTAAGTTATTTCTACGTTGTGGTAAGTGCCAGGAGGCATCACCATGACTGCTGCATTCTTTTTGGCATCTTCGGTACTTCCAGGGACAGAGAATCCCGTATATTTGTATGAATCAACGCAGTAAAGCGTTCTTGTTTGCCTTGATGCTGCCGGCCGTTTGCTTTCATCCAAGTTGCCATGTTCATCAAAATAGAAGGTTCCATAGTTGCATTCGTCTGTGGTAAGCGTTATGCGTGTAAGCTTACATTTCAGAAGAGCTTCCTTGCTCTTAGCCTCACCTGCATAGGGCATAAAAGTTATATACGAAGTGGCATGTTGCAAGCTGAATCTATACCAGATGCCATTGTCAACTGCTGTTGCGAATCCACAATCTCCCTGTTCGTACAATTTGGAAAAATCATTCGCATTGGCCTGATAATAAGAATAGGGGATATGCGTATAGGGTTGTCCGTTGTAAAGACCATAGTAACTATACCACAGCGGATATTGTTCTTCCGTAAGCTTATAGCTCGAGTATAGATAAAAACGAGATTGGGCAATCTTTCCATTATCTAAAAGCTTAAGTGTATCTTGTTTATAGAAACGTTGCCACCCCAACTTTCCACCCAAGTTTACCCAAAGTCGGTTATAGTCATCGTGATCCCAATAGAACTGGATGCCCATCTTACTTCCGTCTTGCTTTTTCGATATGTCTGTATACTTCCCCGACGTTTTTGTCTTGGGCAGTTCCATTTGGCTGGAAGCCCCAGCGAACGACTTGGTGTTAAACGTTTCCTTTGTCTCTTTGTTCTCTGCCCTATGCTCGTTGTTGGTCAGGTCGTTAACACATCCCCCCAGCGTAAATGCTAAGGCGAACGCGTAAGCCACCATTGCCAATTGCTTCGTGTGTTGTGTAATGAATTTCATGATAAATGCTATTTTTCGTTCCACCATAAGAGATAAGTGTGAGGGGGAGTTAATCCCATTCGTAGAGGGTATAACCCTTACTGTTGCTGATAACGTTGTCTTCTTCGGCTGTTCCGGCATCTCCACCCGAACTACCCGAGTTGTTGTACACCGTTCCGCCGTTTGGCAGCGTTTTGTGTTCGCCTTTTGCTGATGCCTGTAGCAGTTGTCCTTGCATCGCCATTTCGGTCATGGCGATGTCGGGACAGACATACGCCATTTTGCATAGGCATTGCCGTTCTTTCAGTTGTTCTTCTTTCATTTTTTGATGTGATTTGTAACAACCCGCGGGCCTTAGTTGGCGTGTGTTCATGGATTTGTTGCGGGCTGGTGTGGTTGTTGTGGCCTGTTTGTGGACACAATTATCTAAGAGAGTTGTTAATGACCGCCTTTGTGCACATTGGCGTGAGTTGTGCCTTGGCTGGGATTTATATAGTGGTTGTTAATGAATCGTTTTTGAAGTGTGTTCATGGTGTCTTGTTGTGTTTGCCTCCGCGGATGGGGTTCAAAGCGCCTCGTTTCAATACGTGGCGTTTTGAGTTACCCATCTCGAGGCATAGGCGAATTTGTTTTCCCCTTCATTGTGATGTGAACTAGCTTTGTGCATGTTCATGGCTTACTAAGGCTGTCTTTTGCGCATTGGCGCTTCAAGGTTGTGTAATGGTACTTTGATGTTGGATAGGCCAAACACTAAGGTTGGGAAACATTGCCTTTGTTTTCATGGTTTCGATATATTTGTATGGTATTTAGAAATGTAAATGTCTTCCTTGATATGGTTTAACCAAATATTATTAAACTTAGGTGCGTGTGGCGTTGTTTCTTTACGGAAGTATTTATTTTGTAAATTCCGAATTAAAACTAACGTTTTGTTGCCCGATGACACGTTTTGTGGTATTATGGGTTCAAATTGCAACTAATCTCTTTTATTTTCATTCGATTTCCTTTCTTTTATTATAATATAATTATACTTTTATTTTTTGTGATTTTACAGATGTATATCTGATTCACATCGCAAAATTAAACATAATATTTGAACTGCCAAATAAAAAGGTCGAAAAAGTTTAAAAAAATATTGTTTTCTAAACTGTGACGTTCTGTAATGTAATAAGAATGGTTAAATTTTGGCCAAAGAGAGTGTTTTACGTCTGTGATTTGTGATTTGTTTTGTTTAGATAAAAGAAAGTAAATGTACTGTTGTTGGATATGAATGTGTGGCGGATAGAAATGGGAGGTTCTCACATTGTTGTATAATTTGGTACACCTCTTTATCATATAAGCTCATACGTGTTAAGTTGTCTTGGCTTTAAATATTTCCACATGGGCAGGCTCTAAGAGTATTCGCCATCATTCAATCACCGTTTAAGTAATGCTCTTTACCCTTGTTTGGCATTTTCACTTGGTCTGTTGGTAGCATAGGCCGGTATGCCCTCTTGTGAAAAGCAAGAGAAATCAGCCCAGATATAATCTAAACGTTGGGGAGTAATCATTCTTCTGAAGAAGATTAAGGCGTTGTCTTAACTTTTATGTGCTTATAAATTGGGAGCTTGTTATGTTTGTGATGCCCATACAAGAAAAACACTCATCTTCTATATAAAGTGAAGAACAAATCAACCCACAAACCTATAAACCCATGAAAGCCTAATAACTGCCGAATACTTCAACTCATCAACTTACAAATTCAAGAACTCACAAACTTGCAAATTCATCGACTCACGAACTCACCAACCTGAAACTCATCAACTCACGAACACACCAACTTCCGAATATATCAACTTGTCTACTCACAAACTCACCAACTCAAAATCTTAAATTTGTTATCTTTATTTTACAAAAGCGCTCAAAATTTCACTCCCTTCTAGCGAAAATAACGGCTATAAAGTAGTTAAATAGCCGTTGTTTCTATCCTTTCACGTCTTTCTCGTTGTCAACTTTCGAGAATTAGACCTGCGTTTTGCACCATTTTACCTTTCTAGTTTGGTTGGAAGTTCGATTTATTT
>ERZ772766.202-NODE-202-length-35900-cov-8.264472_pt1 | contig 35900 bp, 33 predicted proteins | sample MGYA00511379_ERZ772766 | MGnify/ENA primary metagenome ERZ772766 (study PRJEB29015, sample SAMEA2737895) | human oral metagenome | biome: human oral; feature: human-associated habitat; material: dental | place: China | collected 2116 ... | reverse complement strand
ATTTCGTAGTCGCCGTTTTTACAGCGGCAGGGGTAAGAATAGATGATGCCGGGGGCAATGCCGTAGGAACCATCGGCAGGCACCGCCATGCTGACCCAGTCATCACCCTGCGTGCCCAGCGCCCAGGTGCGCATGTGGTCAATCGCGGCGGAAGCAGCGGAAGCGGCGGAAGAAGCACCACGCGCCTTGATGATGGCGGCGCCCCGTTGTTGCACGACGGGGATGAAGGTGTCCTTATACCAAGTATCGTCCACCAAGCCTTTTGCTGCCTTGCCTTTAATGGTGGCATGGCTGATATCCGGGTACTGCGTGGAGGAGTGGTTGCCCCAGATGATCATCTTGGCGATGTCGGTAGTGTGGGTGCCGGTCTTTTCGGCGAGTTGCGACAGGGCGCGGTTGTGGTCAAGGCGGGTCATCGCGGTGAAATTGCGCGGGTTGAGATCCGGCGCCGCCGCTTGCGCGATGAGCGCGTTGGTATTCGCCGGGTTACCGACCACCAGCACTTTGACGTCGCGCGAGGCGTGATCGTTCAGCGCCTTGCCCTGCGGCCCGAAAATGGCACCGTTCGCCGCGAGCAGGTCCTTGCGTTCCATGCCGGGGCCGCGCGGACGGGCGCCGACCAGCAGCGCATAATCGGTATCCTTGAACGCGACATTGGCATCATCGGTCGCGACAACACCGGCAAGCAGCGGGAAAGCGCAGTCGTTGAGTTCCATCACCACGCCCTGCAATGCGCCCAGCGCCGGGGTGATTTCCAGCAGTTGCAGGATGACGGGCTGATCGAGCCCCAGCATATCGCCGGCAGCAATGCGGAAAGCCAGCGCATAGCCGATATTGCCGGCGGCGCCGGTGATGGTGACACGGACGGGATTTTTCATATTGGATGCTCCGGTTATTGAAAATCTGGCGAAATGATTATAGCAGGATAGATTCTTGCCGAACAGTAATGTAGAATGCGGACGTCCCTTTCAGATAAGGAATTCACCATGATTTTGAGAACATCCGTCCTGTCTCTGGCAGCATCCCTGTCATGTGTTGCCGCATTGGCTCAGGCACCGGCGCAGCCCGGTACCGAGGCGACCAGCGCCGGCAGCAACATCGCCCCCGAGATCTATCGCAACCCCAATGCGCAGCCGCAACAGATCTTCTATAAATGGTATGTGCGCGGCAGGGCGCATTACGGCAAGTATGTACCGCGCGGCGTGAAGCAATACGTCAGGATCAACGGGCAGGGCATGCTGGTCAGCGACCGCCCGACCAATGACAGTTTCACCGTGCTGCGCCCCATCCGCCCGGCCACGACAGATGCCGCACCGGCTGCGGCGGCGGCCGGCCAGCAGCCGCTGCCCGCAGGCACCATCACGCCGGAACGGCGTTGCGAAATCGCGCAGTCAAACATGAAAACCATCAATGAAAAATCGCAGGTCTTCGAAGAGGACAGTTCCGGAAACCTGATTCCGCTCTCCGCCGACGAAATCAGCAAGCGGCGTCAGCAGGCGCAGAGCGAGATAGATACGTTCTGCTCGCCGCGCCCCGGCTCTCCCTCCACCGGCAACCGCCCGCCTGCGGCCGGCAGCAGACCGGGACCGGGAGCATTGCCGCCTGCGGCGGCCCCCGGAAGAGGTGCGCCCATGCCGCCAAGCGGCAATGCGGGTGATGGCAAGGGTTTGGGATAAAACACAGCACCATGCGCCTCTCCCGATTCTGGCTTAGCACACAAAAAGAAACCCCGGCTGATGCGGAAATCATCAGCCATCAACTGATGCTGCGCGCCGGCATGATCCGGCAAACCGCGCTCGGCGTGTATTCCTGGTTGCCGCTGGGGTTGCGCGTGCTGCATAAAGTGGAGCGCATCATCCGCGAGGAAATGAACCGCGCCGGTTCGCTGGAAATCCTGATGCCGAGCGCCCAACCGGCCGAACTGTGGCAGGAATCGGGGCGCTGGCAGGCATACGGCCCCGAATTGCAGCGTTTCATTGACCGCCACGAACGCGAATACTGCCTGGGGCCGACGCATGAAGAAGTCGTGACCGACCTGATGCGGCGCGATCTCGCCAGCTACAAACAGCTGCCGCTCAACGTCTATCAAATCCAGACCAAATTCCGTGACGAAATCCGTCCGCGTTTCGGCGTGATGCGTGCGCGCGAATTCATCATGAAGGACGCCTACTCTTTCCATCTGGATGAAGCGAGCCTGCACGCCACCTATCAGGTGATGTTTGCTGCCTACTGCCGCATCTTCGAGCGGCTGGGGCTGGATTACCGCCCGGTACTGGCCGACAACGGCGCCATCGGCGGCACCGGTTCGCATGAATTTCACGTCCTCGCGGCGACAGGCGAAGACGCCATCGTCTTTTCCGGGAACGGCGATTATGCCGCCAACCTCGAAAAAGCCGAGGCGCAGCGCCCAACACAACCCCGCCCCGCACCAGCCGCCGCGCTGGAAAAGCGGGCAACCCCCGATTGCAAAACCATTGCCGCATTGGTCGAAGGCTACGGCGTGCCGATTGAGCGCACCATCAAAACCCTGATGGTGGCCGGCGCGGAAGGCGGCGTTGTCGCCCTCATCATCCGTGGCGACCACGAACTGAACGCCATCAAGGCGGAACACCTGCCGCAAGTCGCCGCGCCATTGCGCATGGCGGAAGAAGCGGAAATCCGCGCCGCGATGGGGGCGGGAGCCGGATCCCTCGGCCCGGTCGGTGCCAGGGTGCCGATGATTGTCGATTACGACGCGGCGGTACTTGCCGACTTTGCCGCCGGTGCCAACGAAGACGGCTACCACTACTTCAACATCAACTGGGAACGCGATGTGCCCCTGCCGCAAGTTGCCGACCTGCGCAACATCGTTGAAGGTGATATGGCGCCCGACGGCAGCGGCACGCTTTCCATCCGCCGTGGAATTGAAGTCGGGCACATCTTCCAGCTCGGCAAAAAATACTCCGAAGCGATGGGGCTGAAAGTGCAACTGGAAGACGGCGGCTCGGCTATTCCGCTGATGGGCTGCTACGGCATCGGTGTGACCCGTGTCGTCGCTGCCGCCATCGAGCAGAATCACGACGAGCGCGGCATCATCTGGCCGCGTGCCATTGCGCCGTTTACTGTCGCCATCCTGCCGCTCAATGCCGCCAAATCGCCGGATGTGCGGCAAGTGGCCGAGGCGCTGTATGCGCAACTGCTGCAAGCGGGCGTGGATGTCGTCCTTGATGATCGCGGCAAGCGCCCCGGCGTCATGTTTGCCGACATGGATCTCATCGGCATCCCGGAACGGGTCGTCATCTCGGACAAAACCCTGGCAAACGGCGAAGTCGAATACAAACACCGCCGCAGCGAAACAGCCGAAATGGTGCCGCTTGATGCCATCTTCACCCGCCTGACGCAGGCATAAAACACCATCAGCTTCCAGGCCGTGATTCCCCGTGACTCACGGCTTTTTTCATACAACACGAGCGCATCATGAACAGACCAACCGCCACCATCAAACAGCAGCCGGCCGATTTCCGCGTTGCCGAGCAGCTCGGCTTCACCCCCAGCGGACAGGGCGAACACCTGTGGTGCTACGTGGAAAAAACCGGCCTGAACACCGCCTGCCTCAAACGCGAGTGGGCGCGGCTGCTGGGCTGCGCGCAAAAAGACATCGCCCACAGCGGCCTCAAAGACCGCCACGCCGTTACTTGCCAGTGGCTGTCGCTGCCCGCCAAATATGGCGCCAACCTGCCCGACAGCGGGGAAGGCTGGCGCATCCTCGAACGGCAGCGCAACGAGCGCAAACTGCGCATCGGCACACACCGTGCCAACGCGTTCACCCTGCTGCTGCGCGAGGTGGAAGGCGGCCGTGCCGTCATGGATGCGGCGCTTGCCGCCCTCGTGCGCGACGGTTTCGCCAACACTTTCGGCGAACAGCGCTTCGGCCATCACAACCTGCTCAAAGCCCGCCGCTGGGTTGAGCGCGGCGAACTGCCCAAAAAACACGACGAGCGCGCCCTGGTGCTGTCCACCCTGCGCGCTGACTGCTTCAATGCCCAACTCGCTGCCCGCGTGGCAGCCGACACCCTGCACACACCGCAAGCGGGCGATCGCGCCATGCTGCGCGGCAGCAACAGCCATTTCCTCATCGAAAACGTGGATGAAACCCTGCGGCAACGCCTGCGCAGCGGCGATATTGCCCTCGGCGGCTGGTTGCCCGGCAAGGAGAGAAACCCACTGCCGCCTGCAACGCAAACCTGGCTGGACCATGCCGATGCCGCGACACAGGCCGCCGTCGCCTACCTCGAACGCCATGCCGACAGTGGCTGGCGCGCGCTGACCGCCCATGCCGACAACCTGCACCACGACTGGCAGGACGAACGCACCCTGCTGCTTTCCTTCACCCTGCCGCGCGGCAGTTACGCCACGGCGCTGCTGGCATCCATCTGCACTGTCCGCGATGCGGCGGGCGAGCGCGCATAAAAAAACGCAGCAGACGCTGCGTTTTTGCACAAGCCCCGGCGGTGCTCAGGCTTTCGTCACGCTGACGCTGCCATCCGCGCCGTGCAACGCGCCGACAAAAGCATCCGCATCGAAATGATCATCGTGGGTGACGACCACATTGTCATTATTGATATTGACCCAGCGGACACCCGCGACGGCCATACCGGCCTCTTTGAGCTTGTCGGCTTTGTCTGCGGTCAGGCCGCTGGCTTTGAATAACGTTTGCGCCATGTTTTTCTCCATATGAATTAAGGGTTAACGGGTCATGAACAAAGATGCAAGATTTATGCCAAGATTTATCGTTATCCGGTGAAATTCCACGCGTTTTTCAAAAGAACATCATGAGCATAAAATGACCGCTGCCTGCCGCCCTGCGCATTCCCCCCACCGGACACCGCCATGAACCTTCTCGAAAATCTCCCCGAAAACTTCCGCGAAGCCCCCGCCCTCACCGCCTGCGTCATCTTCTGCCTCGCCGCCATTTTCTTCCTGCCCGATGAAGGCCGCATCGCCCTGCTGAAAAACCTCAGCGTCGGTGTCTTCGCCATCCCGCTCGGCATCCATGTCTGGCGCAGCCGCAGCCGCGAGCGTCTCGCCGAAGGTTTCCCGCTCATCACCACCCTCATCTTCCTCGCCGCCGGTTTCTACCTCGCCGTACCGGCGCTGATTGACCTGCACCGCCCGCGCGTGACCGTTACCACAGCGGATTTCCACGTCAAAACCCGCTATTGCGGCCCCTTCTACAAAGTCCGCTGCTACGACAGCCGCTACCGCCTTGTCCTGCTGGAAAAACACGCCGAACTGGTGCTGGAAAAGAAGCGCGTCCGCCCGCTGCAAAACGCGCATGAAATCCGTGTCGAATACTGGCCGCAGAGCGACATCATCTACAAAATCGAGATCCTGCGCTGATGCCCCTGCCGCGCTATTTTGCTGGCCTTTACCGCGAGGCGCCTGTTTTTGCCGCCTGTGGCGTCATCTATTTTGCCTGCGACATCTTCCTGCCGGATGAAGGCCGCCCCGCCCTGCTGCGCCCGCTTTTCCTCGCTCTCCTGCTCCTCCCTTGTGCGCGCTATTTATGGCGCACCCGCCGGCATGACCGCCTGAGCCTGCGTTACCAATGCCCCCGCCTCTGTGTGCTGGCCGCAGGCATCGCGGCCGGCGTCATGGCCGCCCCCGTCTGCCTTGACCTCATCGGTGGCAGCAAAATCCTGACTACCCGTGATTTCCATATCCGCGAGACCATGCCCGACCTCTACAACGGCGGCGGTTTCCGCCTCGTCCTGCCCGCCATCCACAGGGAATTGCCCATTGACAACCGCCATTACCGCCCGCTGCAAAGCGCCCGCGAAATCCGCGTCGCATACTGGCCGCAGAGCGGCATCATCAAACGCCTCGACATTCTGGTTCCTTGACTGGTTCCGTCGCAAAGGTCTGACCATCGCCGCCGCCCCCGTGGTGTTGGAATATCTCAAATATGCAATGCAATGATGATACGCCCGCCCGGAACCACACCAACATCTGCCTGCCGTTAGTATAAACAGCAGTGTGCTGCCGCCCCGCCCGGCGGCAGGGCGCGTACAATGCGGCCAAACCCATCCGGAGATAACCCCATGAAACTCTACACCAGCACCACTTCCCCCTACGCCCGCATGGTCATGCTCGCCGCCCTCGCGCGCGGCATGGACACGCTGCAACTCGCCTATGTCGACCCGTGGACGACGCCAAAAGAACTCACCGCCGTCAACCCGCTCTCGCAAGTGCCGACGCTCATCACTGACAACGGCACCATCATCACCAACAGCCCGCTCATCCTCGATTATCTCTTCGACCACCCCTTCCGGGGCGCACAGCAAGCGGCGCTGGCGGGCTACGGCTACGAACTGCTCGACCAGGTGGTGAAAGCCTATTCTCTCGCCCGCTTCCAGCCGGCAAACATCCCTGCGCACCCGCACATCGCGCGCGCCCGTGACGCCATCGCACGCGGCCTCGCCCACTGCCCGCCGCTTGATGCGACAAGCAATGACATCGCCACCCACGTCCTCGGCATGGCGATCTCCTATGCCGAACTGCGCCACAACGACCTCTACCACGCCCACCTCGGCGCCGCCAACCGGCAGGCGTTTGCCGCCTACTGCGAACGTCCCGACGTGCGCGCCGTTGCCATCGCGCAACTGGAACAGCATCCCGCCACTATCGGCGCCCTGCGCCACGCGGTGCAATAAACCCAACCGGAGAACCCCGATGAAACTCTACCTCAGCACCACCTCGCCCTACGCCCGCCTCGCCCTCATCGCGGCGCTGCGCAGCGGCAAAAGCGACCTGCAACTGCAATTCGTCCTGCCCTGGGAAAATCCGCCCGAACTGCTCGCCGTCAACCCGTTCAGCCAAATCCCGGCACTCCACTGCGACGACGGACACCTCATCAGCGAAAGCCTCATCATCATGCAGTACCTGGATGACCGCGTGCTGCGCGGCGGCGGCACCTGCGCTCGCGCCAGCTGGGGCATCGCCGCCATCAACCAGACCGTGCGCGCCTACGCGCTCAACATGCACCAGCCGCCGGGCAGCATCCCGCATCCGCACATCGCGCGCAGCCGCGCCGCCCTCGCCCGCGCCCTGCCGCTTGCACCGCAACTCGACGCGCAGAGCGACGACTGGGGGCACATCATCCTCGGTAACGGCCTGAACTACCTCCGCATGCGCCTGCCGGACATCTACGACGCCCACATCACGCCGGACAACCGCCGCGCCGTGGACGCCTTCCTGCAACGCGACTTCATGCAGAAAACCGACACCGCGCAGCTGCAAAAACTGCCCGCCCGCGTCGCCGACCTGTAACGCCGCGCCTGCGGCATAAGGGCCTGGTTACACTGGCGTCCCCGAAACACAGGAGAAAACATGAAAACCCAAACCCTGACAAGCGTCCTCGCCCTCACCCTGCTCACCGCCTGCGGCGGCAGTGGCGGCGGCAACAACCTGCCTGCGGACAGACCCGCGCCGGACAATCCGAACACCCCCGCGCCGCAAAGCACCGATACCGTTGACCTCGGCGACATCCAGCTGCCGCCGTATGCCGTCGCCCGCCCGTCTGCCGACATCCGGAAAGAAACGGATGAAGCGCTCGCCCTCGTCAACCGGGAACGCGCCGAAAAAGGCCTCGCGCCGCTGCGTTACAACGAGAGCCTCGCGGCCTACGCCTCCGTGCGCGCGCAGGAACTCGCCACCCTGAACGCGCACAAGCGGCCGAACGGCGACAACCCGCTCAGCGAATACACCCTGACCGGCGGCGGCAACAATGCGGCCGTGGGCGAAAGCATCGCGACCGGCAGCCCGTATGCCAAAGACACCGTCGCCCAATGGCGCAACAGCCCGAACCACTACAAAAGCATGACCGACGCCGCCTACACCGATACCGGCATCGGCTACTACTACCACGCAAGCAACCAATACCGCCACCACTGGGCGGAAATCTTCGGCAGCAGCGGCATCCGCAGCCGCTACTACTACATCGCCCCGCTCGATGCGGCGGCCATCCGCGCCGCCGTCGCCGGACACACCGGCTATGACGCGAACGGCCGTCTCTCCCTGCACGGCATGGAAAACGCCGCCGGCACCGGACAAAGCGGGCAAAATCGCGGCATATACAGCACCGCGCAAAGCCTCGCCCTGGATAGCGAACACACCCTCATCCTGTGTCCGCATCAAGCCGCCGGCTGGTCATACCAGACCTTCGGCGAAATCGCCGCCACCCGGAGCGGCATCCCCGAAGCCTATCTGAATGTCGGCAAACCCTTCATCCCGGCGGACAATGCCACTCTGCGCGCCGACTACAAGGGCAGCGCCATCGGCGACATCAACCAGAGCAGCCGCGCCATCGCCGACGTCAGCGCCCGCGTGGATTACGGCAGCAACAGCAAAACCCTGACCCTGACCCTGGGCAACAGCCAGAGCGGCAATCTTGACGGCAGCAACCTGCACCGCGATGCTCGCCTGGATTTCACCGACACCCTGCACTGGGACAGCGGTACGCAGCGCTTCCAGAGCGACAACGGCCATGCCCGCCTCTACGGCCAGGATGGCGAAGAACTCGGCGGCCAGTTCAGCCGCAGTATCAGCGGCGGCGCCGACTATCGTGGCGTTTACGGCGCGAAACGCGTCGGACCATAGATGGCACGCAGGACGAAAGCGCCGCTCATGACAAAAGCCCCGCACAAGGCGTGCGGGGCTTTTTCGTGCGGGTTTCGGATCAGGTACACGCCGGGCGGCTATGTAGCCACAGCCCTAAACGCGGTGGTCGAGCCAGGGTTGTAGCAGCGGGGCGTAGGTTGTAAGGGCGGCGGCGATGCGGTCGGCGAGGATGGTTTCGTTGCCGCGCCACAGGTGGCGCCACAGTTCGCCGCTGTCGGCTTTGTTCTGGTCGTCGTCTATCCATTTGTGGATGAGGAGCCGGTTTTTGTCCGCGCCGTCTTTTTTGCCGAGGTTGTCGAGGTAGGCCGGCATGAGTTCGATGGGGGCCAGCCACAGTTGTTGTTGTGCGCTGCGGCGCACGGCCAGCCAGGTGCGCAGTTGTTCTGCGGCGTATTCTGCCGGCAGGGCGCGCAGTTGTTCGTCGCCGTCGGCGTAGTGGATGTGGCTGTCGCCACCGGTGCCAAGCGCGTTCCAGGCGAGGTGTTCGAGCCAGTAGCGGTATTGGTGTTTGGCTTTTTGGCGGCGGGCGGAGAGGCACGGCCAGGTGTTGCCGCTCGTTGGCAGGCGGGCGGTGAGGAGGGTGTCGCCGAGGTCGAGGGTGTGTTCGGCCAGAGGTGGCGGGGTGGTGCAGCCGCTCTGGGCGAGCAGGGCACGGTAGTGTGCCTGGTTTTCGGCGAGGCGCTGTGCGAGGAGGATGTTGCCGCTGATGCCTGCGGGTAGGAGGGGCAGGCGGGCGAGGCGGGCGGCAGGGTCGCGGCCTTCTTCGAGGGCGCGGTTGATGGTGTCGTTGATGTGGTAGTTGTCGAGGGCGCTGGCGGCCAGCGGTTCGCGGGCGGCAGGGGTGTCGTCGTGGTTGTCGTGGCTGATGTTGTGGGCGCGGGCGTAGGCAGCGGCGGGGCGCAGGGTATCGCGGATGAGTTGGTCGAGCGGCAGGGTTTCGGGGTCGGCAGGGTCGGCTGCGGAAAGGGTGGCGTGGCTGAGTGTGAGGAAGGGCGGCGCCGGGCGGGATGGGCGTGCCAGGGTTTGCCGCACGTTGTGCCAGAGCGGCGCAGGGCGGGTTTCGGCGGGGTCGGGTTCGAAGGGGGTGGCGGGGTGGGTGATGTGGTAGTGGCGCGGGGCTTCTGCGCGCTGTTCGTCGAGGTATTGCAGGAGTTCCTGGATGGGGCTGGCGGGCAGGCGCGGTTCGTTGTCGCCGGGTTCGGCGGCGTTGTAGTAGATCCAGTAGGTTTCTCCGGCGCGGCTGATGCTGTCGAGCAGGGCGGCAAGGTCTTCTTGTTCGCGGTTGCGGTCGCCGGGGCGGGGACGGTCGAGGTCGATGAGGTTGTAGCGTTCGTCGTTTTGTCGCGCCGGGTAGCGGTCGTGGTCGGCGTTCATGAAGGCGATGAGTTTGTAGGGCAGGTTGCGCAGGCCGGTGAGGCTGCCGATGGTGATGACGCCGCTGGGTTCGCGGCTGTTTTGTTGAGCGCTGAGGTGGGTTTCGATGTTGTCGAGGATGAAGGGCAGCGGCAGGTAGAGTTGTTCGTTTTGCGGGGCGAGGTCGCGGTGCGCGCTGAGTTGTTGTTCGAGGCTGGTGAGGGCGCGGTTCAGGGTTTGCCAGGCGGTGCTGTCGTGGGCGTGCTGGTAGTCGCGGTGCAGGGTGTCGCGGATGTCGGCAAGCCATGCTTGTGCCGGGGTGTGGGCGGCAAGTTTGCGCCGCAGTTCGCGGCTGCGGTTGGCGTGTTTGGCGAGAGCTTCGAGGACGGGCAGGTCGGCGAGGCTGAGGCCGGGCAGCGGGATGGTGTCGCGGTTGTCGTCATCGTCGCTGTCGGGCATGAGGACGCCGGCGATGAGGCGGTCGAGGGCGTAGGTGTAGGTGTAGCGGTGGTCGTGGTCGTCGGGGTGCAGGGTTTGTTGCAGGTGTTCGCTGTCGAAGCCGCGTTTGTAGCCGGCCTGGATGAGGGCGGCGGTGATGCGCTGGATGTGTTCGTGGTCGCTGCCGAGGCTTTGTGCGGTGTCGTCGTTGTGCAGCCAGTCGGTGATGGTGGGGGCGTCGTAGCGGCCACTCAGGTGGGTGTAGTGGCCGGCGAGGCTGTGCCAGAGGCTGGTGGTGCCGGTGTCGGGGGTGCCGACGATGCGCGCGGGCAGGCGGTAGCCGTCGTAGTCGCCGCTGCTGGGGAAGACGGCGCGCAGGATGCTTTGCGCGGCGATGGGGTCGGGCAGGAGGATAAGGATGTCGGAGAGGCGGCGCGTCGGGTCGGCGTTCAGCCAGGCGATGATGTCGCCGCGCAGGGTTTCGGCCTGGCGCAGGGTACCGTGGCAGGCGTGGATGCGCAGGCTGTCGTCGTGGGCATCGTGCGGAGCGGCGGCGGTGTGGGTTTCGTTCTGGCTGCGGATGTCGGCCTGCACAGCACTGAGGAGGTTGCTGACGGTGATGGTGGGGGCGTCGTGCTGGGTGGTGTTGTCGTCGGTGCTGTAGGCGTGCAGGAGGCGGGCGCGGTCGCGCTGTTGTTTGCCGTAGCGTGAGAGCAGGGTGTTGCCGTGGTCGTAGTGTTGGGCCTCGGCCCGTGCCGGGTCGCGCAGTTTGAGGCGGCGCAGCCAGCGGCTGTCCACGATGTCGCTGTATTCGCCGTCGGCGGCGGTGAGGTGGTAGAGGCGGACTTCGCTGTATGCGCCGAGGCGGATGAGAGTGCACAGGGTGGTGTCGGTGAGGTTGGTCGGCGCATAGAGCGGGATGTAGGGCGGGAGTTTGTCGCGCGCGGCGTCGTCGTGCGCGAGTTTGTGCCAGAAGGTACGGATGCGTTCGGCGCGGGCGGCGTAGGTGGCGGCGAGGGTCGCGTGCCAGAGGCGGTGTTGTTGTTGGTAGTGCTCGCGGTAGTGTGCGGCCAGCCAGGCGGGTTTGTGTTTTAAGCCGTCGCCCCGGAGGAGGTCGTCCAGCGCGGGCGGCGGGTCTTGCCGCCAGGCGTCGAGCCAGTCGGGGCGCAGATTGAGGTACTGGCTGTAAAGGTTGGCGAGCTGGCCGGTGTAGTGCCAGAGGCCGCGCGTCATGTCGGCGGTGAGGCGGGTGGCGTCCGGCCAGTATTGGTGCAGGTGCGGGTGGAGCGGGTGCGCGGGGTCGGCGAGGATGGCATCGCCGTGGCGGTAGAGGTAGGTGTAGAGGTGCCAGCGGATGGCGGTGTTGTTGAGCGGGGTCTGTTCGCCGCGTGGGGTGTGTCCGGTGATGTGTTCGACGAGGTGCCAGTAGAAGCTGGTCCAGTAGCGCGGGCGGACGCCGCTCGCGATGCCGCGTGCGTCCGCCAGTTTTTGCAGGAGGATGTCGCCTTCGGGCAGAGTGCTGATGATGAGGTCGTATTCGCTGAAGACGCCGCCGCTGTATTGGTCATGGTCGGCGAGGTAGGCGGCAAAGAGGGTGTCGTAGTCGGCGCTTTCGATGAGTTTGTACATGGCGGGACGGGAGGCGGTGCGGTCTGCCGGGGGTCAGGTGTGCCGCCCGCTGTGTTGCGGCATGAGCGGTTTTTGCAGGTGTTCGTAGCGGTGGCCGCTCAGGATGCGGCTGCCGACGGGCAGGTAACCGTGGCGCAGGTAGAGGCGGCGCGCGGCGGGGTTGGCTTCATCCACGTTCAGGCCGATGCGGTTTTTCCCGGCGGCGCGGGCTTGGGCAGGCAGGGCGTCCAGGAGGGCCGCGCCGATGCTGCGCCCGCGCCAGGCGGGGGCGACGGCGATGGTGTCGAGATACCATTCGTCGGGGTAGCTTTCGGCGTCGGTGAAGAGGCGCTGCGCGGGGTCGAGGCGGTGTTGTTGCAGGACGGCGGCGAAGGGGAGGTCAACCCGCGCCTCCGCTTCGGCGGGGTAACCGAAGGCTGCACCGGCGATGTCGCCGTCAATGGTTTTGACGATGCCGCGCGCGTAGCCGTAGCGGTATTCCGCCGCCCGGATGGCGGCGGTGAGGAGTTGGCGCGTGGTTTCGATGCCGTGGGCGGCGAGGAAGGGCAGTTCCATCGCTTGCAGGACGTGCAGGATGAGCGGGGCGAGGGCGGCGGCGTCTTCCGCGCGGGCGGGGCGGATCATTGCGGGTTCTGTTTGGCGGCTTGGGCGGCGCGCAGTTTTTGCGGGGTGACGTCGTTGCCTTCGCTGTCAACGATGCGGGTGACGAGCAGGTTGTTATCGACCTGGCCGCGTATGGCGGCAAGGTATTCGCGCCGCAGCCCGTCGCGCTCGGCGAGTTCGTCGGCGGTGAGGGCGCGGGTTTTGGCGATGGCGGCGAGTTCGTTGATGCGGGTCAGGGCGGGGATGGTCATGGGGTGTCCTCTTGGTTAGGCGGGTTGGCTGTGGTTATGGTGGCGGGGGCAGGTTTTGCAAGGTGAATGCCGCCGGGCGGGCGGCACATTGGCATCCAGCCGTTTGGGTGTCGGCGCAAGAGGCGGTGTTTCAGGAGGTGAGGGCGCGCTGCATGGCGATGAAATAGTTGTGCAGGGCGTCTTCACCGATGCCGCCGCCGTAGGCGAGAAAAGGCGGGTTGGTGGTGGCACGGTTGCCGTAGCTGCCGGGCAGGTTGCCATAGTAACGCAGGCCGCCGCCCGCTTCGTGCAACAGGATGTCGCCGGCAGCGGTGTCCCATTGGCTGGTGGTCGGCGAGAGTTTGGGGTAGATGTCGGCGCAGCCGTCGGCGATGGCGCAGAATTTGAGGGCGCTGCCGCAGCAGATGTGGCGGTAGCCGCCGAAGTTGGCACCGAGGTAGTCGCGCATGAGGCGGCCGAGGCGCGGGCGGGCGGTGATGATGGTCGGCGGCTGCGGCATGGGGCGACAGTGCAGGCGGGTGTCGCCGTGTTCGTCGTGTTTGTAGGCGCCTTTGTCGCGCAGGGCGTACCAATAGATGCCGCCGACCGGGGCATAAATGAAACCGAGGGTGGGGCGGCCATGCTCGATGCGGGCGATGGCGATGCAGAACTCACCGCTGCGCTCGATAAATTCGCGGGTGCCGTCGATGGGGTCTATCAGCCAGTAGTCGTCAGGCGGGTGGCGGTGCACGGCGGCATCGGATTCTTCGCTGAGGCAGGGCAGGTCAAGGATGTGCGGCAGGTTGCGGATGAGGAGGTTGTGGGCGGCAAGGTCTGCTTCGGTGAGCGGGGTATGGTTGTCTTTGACCCGGATGTGGTAGCTGTCGGGGTGGTCGTAATATGACAAAATCGCCGCCCCCGTCTGTGCGGCAAGGGCGGCGATGGCGGCAATGAGGCGCTGGTCGTCAGCGTTCAGCATATGCCGGTCATGCGTTGTTCTTTTTGGCGTCAAGTTTTTCGGTGATACGCGCTGCCTTGCCTTCGAGTTTGCGCAGGTAGTAGAGCTTGGCGCGGCGCACGTCGCCACGGCGCTTGACGGTGATGGATGCAACCAGCGGGCTGTGGGTCTGGAATACACGCTCGACACCTTCGCCATGCGAGATTTTGCGCACGGTAAAGGAGGAACCGATGCCACGGTTGCGTTTGGCGATGCAGACGCCTTCGAAGGCTTGCAGACGCTCGCGATTGCCTTCGATAACTTTAACTTGCACGACCAAAGTGTCGCCGGGGTTGAATTGCGGCAGATCCTGCTTGAATTGTTCTTGTTCCAGGGTGTCAATGATGTTGCTCATGACGGCTCTCCAAATTGCTGTTCGGTTAAAAATTCGTTGAGTAATTTTTGCTGCGCGTCGCTGAGATCAAGTTGACAGAAGATGTCGGGACGGTGCAAAAAAGTTCTGCCCAACGCCTGTTTCATGCGCCACTGTGCGATGTACGCATGATTGCCGCTGAGCAGAATTTCAGGGGCGCGGATTTTAGCAGTATTTTCCGGGCGCGTATAGTGCGGATGGTCCAGCAGTTTTTGCTGGAAAGAGTCTTCCTGTGCGGACTGTTCGTCGCCCAGGACGCCCGGGACAAGACGAAGGATGGCATCGATAATGATGGCGGCGGCGATTTCCCCGCCGGAGAGGACGAAGTCGCCGATGGATATTTCCGCATCGATGTGTTCGTCGAGAAAGCGCTGGTCAATGCCTTCGTAGCGCCCGCACCACAGGGCGATGCGCGTTTTGCGCGCGAGTACGGCGGCGAGTTCGTGGTTGAAGGTGCTGCCCTGCGGGCTGAGGTAGATGTGCAACGGCCTGTCGCCGTCGGCATTGATGGCGTCGGCCACGCGTGCCAGCGGCGTGTATTGCATGACCATGCCGGGGCCGCCGCCGAAAGGGCGATCGTCAACGCGCCGGTGGCGGTCATCGCTGTAATCGCGCGGGTTCCAGTAATGCAGGACGGCGGGCGTATTGTCGCTTTTGTTCAGGGCGCGCCCGATGACACCCCGGCTGAACCAGTGGCGAACGAGTTCGGGAAAGATGCTGATGATGTCGATGCGCACGGTTTCAGTGATCGTCAGTGGTCATTTGTGACCATGCCTGTTCCCAGTCCACCTGTATTACACCGGCGGCAAGATCAATGTTCTCGATGTAGTGCGGGCGGATGTAGGGGATGAGGATTTCTTGGTCATCGTTGGCGCGAACAACCAGTACGTCGTTTGCGCCTGTTTCGAAGAGTTCGGCAATTTGACCGAGGGTGATGCCCTGACGGTTTTCCACGCGCAGGCCGATGAGATCCGCCCAGTAGTATTCGCCGTTTGCTGCGGGCGGCAGTTGGTCGCGGCGGATGTACAGGGTGTAGCCGCAGAGTGTCATTGCCCGATCGCGGTCGGCAATATCGGCAAAGGCGGCAACGAGGCCTTTGCCGTTTGACTGCCCGCGCAGCAGGCGCAAGTGCAGGTCGGGGCGGCCTCCTTGTCTGGCAGTAAAGTGGCGGTACTGAAAAAGTGATTCGCGGGGGCGACAGTCCGAGTGGACTTTCACCTGCCCGCGAATACCATGTACGCCGACTATCCGCCCGACGACGATGTCTGCGGCGTCGTGTGGCACGAAATCAGGCCTGCTGTTTGAACTGTTTGACCAGAGATTTGACGCGATCGCTGGCCTGACCACCAACGCCAACCCAGTATTCATAGCGTTCCACATTGACGTTGAGCGGTATTTCCTGACCTTTGGCGATCGGGTTGAAGAAACCGAGGCGCTCAATGAAACGTCCGTCACGCGCGTTGCGGCTGTTGGTGGCAACGATGTGGTAGAAGGGACGTTTTTTTGAACCGCCACGGGCGAGTCGAATTGCTAACATTATGGTTCCTCTTGCTAAGGGGCTATAAAAAGAGGGCATATTGTACGGATTCGCCTGCAAAAGGGAAGCGGAAAAACCCCGCTGCGGACGCCGGACAAAAGAAAGGCACCTTGCGGTGCCTTTGTGAACGATACGTTCGGCAGTTGCTTACTTGTATTGTTTGCCACGGAAAGAGCGGTTGATTTTTTCGCTGTTTTCCTGGGCTTGTTGACGTGCAATCATCGCATTTTCGTTGGCTTGCATGGCGATGGATTTGACTTCGGCGATATCGGCGCGCAGCGCGGCGATTTCGGAAGCGTGCGGATCTTCTTTTGGTTGGCTGGCGCAACCGGCAGCGATCATGACGATGGCGGCCATAGAAGCAATTTTCAAAGATTTCATATATGAACTCCTAAAAGTTGTTAACGTCAAAATGACGAGCGTTAATATACACAATCTTTAACAACCCTTACAAACCTTAACCGTTAAAAATTTTTTAACATACGGATGTACCAGCTCGCCGACATTGCCGCCAAGCCGCGCCGTTTCGCGAATCAGGCCGGATGACACGAAGCTGTAGCGGTCGGCGGTGATGAGGAAAACGGTCTCAACCGCAGGTAAAAGATGGCGGTTCATGCTCGACAACTGATGTTCGTATTCGTAATCGGCGACGCTGCGGATGCCGCGAATAATGATCGTCGCGCCGTATTGCCGGCAGGCATCGACCAGCAGGCCATCAAACGCGACCGGCACCACCTCGCAGTTTCCGCGCACATCGGCACAGACGACGCGCATCAAATCCAGGCGCTCGTCTTGCGAAAACAGCGTCTGCTTGTGGTGCCCGCGCGCGACGGCGACGTACAACCGGTCACACAGCACCCCCGCGCGGCGGATGATGTCCTCGTGTCCACGCGTGACGGGATCGAAGGTTCCCGGATAAATCCCGACCCGCATCATGCCGCCGCCCCGCGTCGCAGCAGACCGAAAAAGACGCGCCCCGCCTTGCCCTGCCTGTGCCAGACCCAACCGGCGGGCAACGGCAAATCCTCATGTGTACACGACATTTCCACATACGCCTTGCCATGCGGTTTCAGCCAGCCGTCATGCAGAAAATGTGCGAGCGCCTGCCCGTGCAGCTTATCGGCAAACGGCGGATCGAGAAAAATCAGGTCATAACGCGCAGACGGCGCAAGGCGCAGCGCGTCGCCCTGCTGCACGCGGGCATGCGCCTCCTGCCAATCGGCAAGCACGGCGCGTAGACGCGCTGCTGCCGCCGCCTCGCGTTCGACGAACAGCACGCTCGCCGCGCCGCGCGACAATGCTTCCAGCCCCAGCGCGCCGCTGCCGGCGAAGGCATCCAACACATGTGCGCCGCCGATTTCCCACTGCAACCAGTTGAACAGCGTCTCGCGCACGCGGTCGGGCGTCGGGCGCAAACCCTCTCCTTCCGGCACGACCAGCCGCCGCCCGCGATGCTTGCCGCCGATAATGCGGATTTTGCTTTCCACAGCCTTCATTGCTTCTCCCGTTGCCATCAAAGGCGCACATCATACGCTGCGCGCTTGCCGGATGCCGCCGGGCGGCGCAACCGCCCGCTTTCTCACCGCACCGCCATTCACCACGGCTGCTTCATCCCCATCAGCGTGAATTGCGCCTGTTGATGTCCGCCGCGCGCTGCCGCCTGCAAGGCCGCGATAGCGGCCGCTTCATCATGCGCCATGCCCCAGCCGTTCAAGAGGCGCAAGCCCCGCCAATAATCCGCGAACACCCGCGCATCGGCATTGCCCGCATCCGCGCGCTGCTGCACGCCGGCCAGGATCTGTTCGCCCGCCGCCGTCTCGCCCGTTTTGAAATAAAACAGCGCCAATGCATCCAGCGCGTACAGATCCTGCGCATCCGCCTGCTGCAACAGCGTGCGGGCCTGCGCCATATCCCCTTCGTCGGCGAGTATCCGTGCCAGGCCAAGACGGGCGGCGGCATTACCCGCATCCAGCGCCGCCTGCCAATGCTGCTTCGCCTGCGCCTGCCACTGTGCCTTGCGCTCCGGTGCAAGCAGCATCTGCCGCTCATACCACTGCGCCAGTCCCGCATGACCCGCTGCCGGTGCATCTTTGAGCACATCATCAAACAGCGTCGCCGGGCTGTCCGGCTGCAACGCCGCCATGGATGCCAGCACGGCGCGCGCCGGATGATAACCCGCATCCGCCGCCGCCCGATAAGCGCCGAGCGCCAACTGCTCCATGCCCTTGTCCGCCAGTTGTCCGGCCGCAGCGGGCGATTCCGCCGCCGTCATCCGGCGCAAGCTCTTCTCCTGCAAGAAATCGCGCAGGATGTTGCCCGCCTGGAAGGAATAACGCGGGTCTTTGCCGGCGGCAAAAGCGCGCTGGCAGGCCTCCACATCGGCCTTCATCGTCGCCGTATCCGCATAAAGCGGGTGGAAATAACGGAACGGCACACCGGCCGGGCGCATCGGGTCGTACGCCTCTGCGCCTGCCAGGTCGCAACGCCGCGCGTCATCATCGGCGGCATACGCCACCCCACCGGCCAGCAGGCCGAGCAACAGTAATTTACGCATGGAAACACCTCGTACCGGGTTGATGGGAAGGGATAAATCGCGGAGACAGTCTAACAAAAGCGGGCGATGCGGCACGTGACGGGCGGTTTACGTTTATGGAACGGACAAGCGGGCGCATCCGCCACGCGGTTTGCAGGAAGGCCCTGCAAAAAGCCCGCCGGACGGCGGGTTTTTCAACCGGGAAGCCTGACAGCTACACCTGCCAGTTGATCGGCGTTTCGCCGCGTGATTCGAGAATCTGGTTGGCGCTGGCGAAGTGCGAGCAGCCGATGAAGCCGTTGCCCGCCAGCGGCGAGGGGTGTACGGCGGTGAGGATGTAGTGTTTGTCGGCATCGATCAGGCGGATTTTGTCCTTGGCGTAGTTGCCCCAGAGCATGAAGATGATGTCGCTACGTTCGTTGGAGAGTTTTTCGATGACGGCATCGGTGAAGGTCTGCCAGCCGATGCGGCTGTGGCTGCCCGCCTTGCCGCGTTCGACGGTGAGACTGGCGTTGAGCAGCAGCACGCCCTGATCCGCCCAGGCGCTGAGGTCGCCGTGGTTGGGGGGGACGAAGCCGGGGATGCTGCGTTCGAGTTCTTTATAGATATTGAGCAGCGAGGGCGGCACGCGCACGCCCTGCGGCACGGAGAAGGACAGCCCCATCGCCTGACCGGGCTGGTGGTAGGGATCCTGGCCAAGGATGACCACGCGCACTTTGTCGTACGGGGTGCGGTTGAAGGCGTTGAAGATGAGGCTGCCCGGCGGATAGATGGGGATGTGCGCTTCTTTGGCATCCATCAGGATTTGTTTGATGCGGGCAAAGTAGGGTTTGCCGAATTCGTCGTAAAGGGCGGTCTTCCAGCCGCTTTCGATTTGTACGTCGTTGGGGTTTATCGTGATTTCGCTCGTCATATTTGTCTTATCTGCAATGTTAGGAAATGGCGGGCGAAATTGTGCCACAGCAGGGGAAGGCGGGCAAAGGGCGGCTCATAACCGCGCGGTACGTTCGCGGTTGGCCGCGCCCGCGCCGCGTGTGCCGGCAATGGCAATTACCGGCACACGCGGCGTAGTGGCTATAAATGCCGGAGATGCGTGCGGCGCCGAGTGGCGCCGACGCATAGCCCAAGTCATTCGCCGCGCCTGCACGCAGCGGTATTCCGCTTGCGGCAGCGCTTCCCGGCGGGCAGCCGGGGCAATCACGATTTTCACAGGAATATTTTGCTGAGCAGCCACACCCAGATAATCCCGCTCACACCCTGAATAGCGGTGGCGGCGGTCTGCGTGCGGTAGCCCTGGCCGACGCTCATGCGGCTGAACTGGGTGACGACCCAGAAGAAACTGTCGTTGGCGTGCGATACCGTCATCGCTCCCGCGCCGATGGCCATCACGCAGAGTACGCGCCCCATTTCGCTGTCCAGCCCCATTTGCGCCAGCAGCGGTTCGACGATGGCGGCGGTGGTAATCAGCGCCACCGTGGTCGAGCCCTGCGCCGATTTCAGCGCGGCGGCGACGATGAACGGCATGAAGAGGCCGACACCGCTCGTACTCAACGTCTTGCCGACGTAGTCGGCAACCGGCGTTGCCTTCAACACCTCGCCAAACGCGCCGCCTGCGCCGGTAATCAGCAGAATCGGCGCGCAGGCGGCGATGCCGTCGCCGATAATCGTGCCGATATGCGCCGCCTTATCGCCGCGCAGCAGCAGAAAGGAGAGGAACAGGCCGATCAGCAGCGCGTTCAGCGGCGTGCCGAAGAAAGTAAAGAACGTCAGCGCCGTGCCGTCGCCAAAGGGATGCGTCGGAAAAGCGGCAATGGAACCGAGGCAAATCAGCACGATGGGCACGACAATCGGCATAAAGGCCGCGGCAGGCGAGGGCAGTGTGCCGTAGCCGTCGCGGATGGCTTGTGCCTTGTCGGCAGCGGCAGCATCCGCAGCGGCGGCACCATCCGGCGCTTCATGCAAGAAGTGGTTTGCCCACCACCAGCCGGCGACGATCGGCACCAGCGAAACCAAAAGCCCCATACCGATGACCATTCCCAACTGGTTTTCCAGCCCAAGCTTGCCGGCGGCGGCAATCGGCCCCGGCGTCGGCGGCACGAACGTGTGCGTGGCATAGAGGCCCGTGGCAAGCGCGACGCTCATCGCCACAGATGACACCTTCATCCGCTTCGCCAGCGATTCCTTCAACGAATGGAGGATGACGAAGCCGGAATCACAAAACACCGGAATGGAAACAATCGCGCCGACCACCGACATGGCGAGCGTCGGGAAACGCGGGCCGATGACCTTCACCACCGCTTCCGCCATGACCAGCGCCGCACCCGTCTTTTCCAGCACCAGGCCGATGATCGTCCCCAGGGTGATGACGAGGCCGATCGAGCCGAGAATATTGCCGAAGCCCGTGCCGATGACGGCGGCGATGCCCGTCTTGCCGGTCAGCGGCAGTTGATAGCAGAACGCCGTCAAAAAACAGGCAAGCAGCAGGACGAGGAAGGGATGCCATTTCAACTTGGCCGTCGCCAGCACGATAAAGACGATGACCAGAACCAACCACCAGACAATCATAAACACCTCACGGTTGAACAACTGCTCGCATTATCCGCAAAGAAACCACGATTAACAACAATAAAATCACGCATAAAAACAGGAAAACACCATGCGCCGCAAGCGGGAAGAAACCCCTTTCAGGCGTTATACTTGCGCGTCATTTTTTACAACGAGACCAGAGCAATGCGCATCCTCCCCGCACTTCTTCCCGCTGTGCTTGCGGCGACGCTTCACGCCGCGCCCAATCCGGTAGTCACCACCCCCGACCTGCACGCGCCGGACGAAAAACTGCCGGCGGCTGCCGAGAAAGTGGCGGCGGACACGCAAAAAGACCGGCAGCAGCAGGCGCAAGTGATGGAAGTGACCGAAGAACAGCTGCTGGCCGATCCCGCCCTGCTCGCCAACGCCCTCGACAGCGCCATCATCAACGGCGATGCCGATGCGGTCGCCATGCTGCTGCCCATCTACCGCAAACTGCCCGCCGACAAGCAGGACAAAATGCTGCTGCGCTTCGGCGAAGCAATGCAGGCGCGCAGCACCGGCGATCTCTCGCTCGCCATCGCCCGCTTCCGCGAAATGATTGCCGAAGACCCCAGCCTGCAACCGGTGCGCCTGCATCTGGCGATGGCGCTGATGGCCGATCACCAGGACGAAGCGGCGCGCGCCCAGCTCGAAAAACTGCGCGCCGAACAACTGCCGGACGACATCCGCCACATCATCGAACAGGCGCTCACCACCCTGCGCGAGCGGCGCAGCTGGACCTTCAACATCGGCGGCTACTATCGCAACGAGAACAACATCAACGGCGCGCCGCGCGAACGCGAGCGTCAGGCCGGGCGCGGCACCTGGACCTTCCCCGCGCCAAAAAAAGCGCACGGCATCCACCTCGACCTCTCCGCCGAACGGCGGATGCCTGCCGCGAACGGCTGGTATGCCCAATTCGAGAGCAGCATGAACAGCGACTGGTACTGGGACGCGCACGACTACGACGACTTCCGCTTCCGCCTCGGCATGGGCGGCGGCTGGCAGAACGCCCGCTGGGATGCGAGCCTCATCCCCTTCGTGCAGCGCCGTATCTATTCCGGCCAGGGCTACTCGACCAACCTCGGCGCCGATGCCAACGTCTCCTACTGGCTGACCCCGAAATGGCGCCTGAGCGCTGCCGCCCAGGCCATGCACAAACAGCACGACCGCCGCGAATGGCTGGACGGCAACCAGTACTACGGCGGCCTGAGCGCCCTCTACGCGCCGAACGCGCGCCAGTACTGGTTTGGCGGAGCTAACGCCATCCGCAGCAAGGCGCAGGACAGCTCGGACGCCTTCAAGCGTTTCGGCGTCAACCTCGGCTGGGGGCAGGAATGGGGACTCGGCATGTCCACCCGCCTCGTCGGCACCTACGCGCGGCGCAATTACGACGGCCCCGACTTCTTCGGCATCAAGCGCAAGGACAACGAATACGGCGTCTCGCTCAGCCTCTGGAACCGCAATCTCTACTTCTGGGGCATCACCCCGCGCCTGACCTTCAGCTGGGACCGCACCGCCAGCAACCACTTCTACTATGACGACCACGATCAGGACATCTATCTCGAACTGAGCAAATCCTTCTGAACCCCGCCCACAACCCACCGGAGAAAACCATGACAAACCAACCCGCCCGTTCCCTGCTGCTGCCGCTTGCCGGCGCCTTTCTCGCCCCCATCGTCCTCGTGCTGGGCTGCTATTTCGTCATCGGCGGCACCGGCGGTGCCGTGACAGCCACCGATGACGGACAGGACCGCCGCCTGGCCCCCGTCGGCCAACTGACGGCGCCGCCACCCGCCGCTGCCGCCGAAACTACCGCCGCGCAACCCGCTGCTGTCGCCGAAAGCACCGCCGCACAGCCCGCCGCTGCTGCCGAAAGCACTGCCGCGCAACCCGCCACCGCCGAAAGCGCTGCCGCACAACCCGCCGCTGCCGCCGAAAACGCCACCGCGCAGCCCGACGCTGCCGCTGAAAGCACCGCAGCGCAACCCGACGCTGCCGCCGAAAGCACCGCAGCGCAACCCGCCGCTGCCGCCGAAAATACCGCCGAAACTACCGCCGCGCAACCCGCAGTTGCCGCCGAAAGCACCGCCGCACAACCCGCCGCTGCCGCCGAAACGACCGCCGAGCAACCCGCCGCTACCGCCGAAAGCACCGCCGCACAACCCGCTGCTGCTGAAAGCGCCGCCGCACAACCCGCCGCTGCTGCTGAAAGCGCCGCCGCACAACCCGCCGCTGCTGCTGAAAGCACCGCCGAGCAACCCGCCGCTGCCGCCGAAACTACCGCCGCACAACCCGCCACCGCCGAAAGCGCTGCCGCACAGCCTGCCGCTGCCGCTGAAAGCACCGCCGCGCAGCCCGCTGCTGCCGCCGAAAGCACTGCCGCACAACCCGCCGCTGCCGCCGAAAGCGCTGCCGCACAACCTGCCGCTGCCGCCGAAAGCGCTGCCGCACAACCTGCCGCTGCCGCCGAAACTACCACCGCGCCACCCGCCGCCGCCGAAAGCACCGCCGCACAACCTGCCGCCGAACCGGCGGCAACGGGCGGCAAATAACCCCGGCAACCCCGCTGCCGACAAGTGCCTCCCCAAGCGGCTTCTCGTGCAGAAACAGTAACAACAAAAAGAAACAGGGCGGGTTGAAACCCGCCCTGCGCCGTTATTCCCAGCCTTCGTTACGGCAATATTTCTTTATGATGGCTTTCCCATGTGGTCTTCCCCTTACGTCGTTGCGCGACACCTTCCCCCGCAAGCGGCGCATAAGTATCTGCCTATCCGGGCAGGCGTAATTCTTTAATAACAAAAGATAAATTCCCTTCCCCGCTTGCGGGGGAGGGTAGGGTGGGGCTCGTCCGCAGGGAGAATCGGGCCAAGTAAGGCAAGCAGGCGTCTTTTGCCCCCTTCCGCCCTCCGGGCACCTTCCCCCGCATGCGGGGGAAGGATGAACCACGGTCGTTAAAAAGATTTTCTCGTTGCGGGATAGGCGGATACCTATGCAGCGGAGGAAGGGTTTTTCTTCATGGAAATCCCCTTTATTCCGGGGCGTTATGGTCGTTTCAACTAGAACTGATACGGTGTTGGCTTGCCTCGCCGTACTATCTGTACTGTCTTCGGCTCACCGCCTTGTCTCAGCCCTATTTGAAACGACTATATTTTTGTCGTGCGCGAAGGTGGCAGCCACAAGCAACCGGGCGGCTCGGCCGCCCGGTTGCCGCCGTCGCCCCGCCCGGCCGCTTTCCTTTCGCCCATGTCCCGGTGATTTACACCATATGCACGGCGATATACAGCAAAAAACGGTCATCGGTATGGTCGATGTCCAGGCAGGTCAGTGCGAAAATCTTGCGCAAGCGGTATTCCAGCGTGTTGCGGTGAACAAACAGCGCCTGCGCGATCGGCGTTGCCTCATGTTGTGCGCGAACCACGCGCGCGGGGTTTTGAGCAGCAAGCCGTTTTTGTCGGCGCGTTTGAGTTTGTCGAGCGTCCGCGCCAGTTCGCGGGACTGCCAGCCGTCTTTGCGCGGGTTGAGCAATACCGGCAGCATCAGTTCCTGGTAATGGTAAATCCGCCGGTTGGGGAAACGGTTTTTGCCGACTTCCAGCGCCGCTTGCGCGGTTTGACAGGAAAGGGCGATGGCGTTTTGTCCTGCATGGCCGGTAAAGTAATGCCCCAGCGCGATGCGGACAGTCAGCGAAGTCTGTTCGCTCATGCGCGCTACCAGCGCATCAATGCGTGCTATATGGTTTTGCAGATTCCAGTGTCCGTGGGGATTCAATGCGGGTTTCAGCACGACCAGCCGCGTCAGCGACAATACGGCGACCAGGTTGTCGCGTTCGGGATAGTGCAGCAGCTTTTGCAGGGTGCGCATTTCCTCGTTGATTTCTGCCACGCCCAAATGCCCGGTATCCACTTCGATAATGCAGGCCACGCGCGGCATGCGCAAATCCACGCCGAGGCGGTTTGCCCGGCTTTCTATGGCGGGCGTGATTTTTTCGGCCGACACCAGATTCAGGATCAGTTCTTCTTTCAGCCGCGCATCCTGCGCCAGCATCTCGAACAAACGCGCCTGTTCCAGCATCATCTCCGCCGTCATGCCGACCAGGCGGGCAAATTCCTGCGAATGGCCGGGGTTGCCGGTCAGGCCGATAACGCCGATGATTTCGCCGTCCAGCCGCAGGGGCATATTCAGACCCGGCTTGACGCCGTGCAGCGGGCTGTCTTCATCGATACCGACCGTCCTGCCCTGTGCCAAAGCCAGCAATGCGCCGTCGTGTTTCTGCCCGATACGCTGCGCGTCGCCGCTGGCAATGATGACGCCGTCTGCATCCATGATGTTGATATTGCAGCCGATGATTGCCATGGTGCGCGCGACGATTTTCTGCGCCATGCCGGGGGTGAGTTCGTGCATATCACTGTCCTGCCACAATAAAAAACCCATTATGGTTTTTCTCTGTCAAATAGCAGCAAGGAATCTGGAACGGGATCATGCTTTTAGTGGCATTGCACAAAGACTTTTCCGCCCCGCTTCTGCATAATCCCACCTGTGACAAGCCCCTCCTCTTCTTTACCTTCCGGAGAAAGTGCATGGTTTCCGCTTCCGCATCGGGTGCAATCGTTGCGCCGGTTATTGCCACCGGACGGGTTTCGCCCGCATACGGCAGACCGGCAGATACGCTGATGGCGCCGGGTGCGGGCACGGGGCATCAAGGCGGGCAACCTGATGCCGCTTCTGAATGCCGCCGCAGGCCCGGACGGCGTACCCCCCTTCCCCCACATATATGCAGGAGACTGATATGAAAATCGTCATAGCCCCCGATTCGTTCAAAGAAAGCCTGTCGGCAATGGAAGTTGCCGAAGCCATCGAAACCGGGCTGAAAAAAGTGTTGCCCGATGCCGAATACGTCAAGGTGCCGATGGCGGACGGCGGCGAAGGCACGGTCCAGTCCTTGATTGACGCCTCGCAAGGCTGCCTCAAAACCGTGGAAGTAACTGCCCCGCTGGGCAACAAGGTGCAAGCCCAATTCGGCATTTCCGGCAACGGCAAAACTGCCATCATCGAAATGGCAGCGGCTTCGGGGCTGCATCTGGTGCCGCCGGAACGGCGCAATCCGCTGCTGACCACCAGCTTTGGCACCGGCGAACTGATTCTGTCGGCACTGGATGAAGGCGTGCAAAAAATCATCCTCGGCATCGGCGGCAGCGCGACCAACGACGGCGGCGCAGGCATGCTGCAAGCCCTGGGCGCACGTTTTGCAGACGGCAGCGGCCATCCGCTCGGCTTTGGCGGCGGTGCGCTCGCGCACATCGAACAGGCCGATTTCAGCGGGCTGGATTCGCGCCTGCGCGATGTGGATTTTGAAGTCGCCTGCGACGTCGATAACCCCTTGTGCGGTGAAAAAGGGGCGTCTGCCGTGTTCGGCCCGCAGAAGGGCGCGACGGCGGCAATGGTGGCGGAACTGGATGCCGCACTCGCCCGCTTCGCCGCCAAAGTCCGGGCCGCCACCGGCAAAAACATCAAAGACCATGCGGGTGCGGGCGCGGCAGGCGGCATGGGCGGCGGTTTGCTCACCCTGCCCAACGTGCACCTGAGGGCAGGCGCGCAAATCGTGCTGGAAACTGTCGGTCTGGCAAGGTATGTCAAAGATGCCGACCTGGTCATCACCGGCGAAGGCCGCATGGACTCGCAAAGTGCACACGGCAAGACCCCCATCGGCGTGGCACAGGTGGCCAAGCAATACGGCAAACCCGTCATCGCCATTGTCGGCTGTCTGCGTGAAGATTACGAAGTCGTCTATGCGCACGGTATCGACGCCGTCTTCCCGATTATCCGCCAGCTCGGTTCGCTGGAAACCGTGCTGGCCAACGCGCGGGACAACCTGATTTCGACCGCGCAGAATGTTGCCAGGCTGTACCGGCTGGGCAGGTAAACCTGCACGGCGCCTGGTGCGCCGGCACGAAGGCAAAATGCGCGGCATAAAAAATCAGGCGGCCAATGGCCGCCTGATTGCCGTCATCATCCTGCTTGCACCGGTTTGCCTTCCTTGCGCTGCGCGCGCAGACGGGCACGGGTGGTGCGAAAAAAAGCGATGCGCCGTTTGCGCCGCCACAGGTAGTAAACGATGAAGGCGGCGAGGCAGACGAACAGCGTTACGGTCAGGTATTTGAATTCGTGCATTTTCCTCATCATCCATTCGCTGTTTTCCGCGCCGTAGAAGCCGATATAGACGAAGAAGGGCACGGAGAGCAGCGCGGCGATGCCGTCCATGAGGGTGAACTGCCAGAAGCTGATGCGGCGGGTGATGCCGGTCATGACGTAAATCGGCGCGCGCAGGCCGGGCAGGAAGCGGGCGATAAAGACGAGGCGGTTGCCGTAGCGCAGGAAGAGGGTTTCTGTTTGCAGCATCCGCTTCGGGGTGAGCAGTTTGGAAAACCAGCGCGATTTGCGCAGGTGCGGGCCGAATTTCCAGCCGATGAGGTACATCATCCAGTCGCCCGCGAGCACGCCGAGATAGGCGACCGCCAGCATGATGTGCACATTTTTGTCGCCGAGGGCGGAGATGATGCCGGCGGTGACGAGGGTGATGTCTTCCGGCAGGGGCAGGCCCATGCCGCAGAGGACGAGTACGCTGAAGACGGCGTAATAGCCGTATTCGAAAAAAAAGCTTTGCAGGAAGGACATTTAGAGTCTCAAACGGGTGCGGGTGAAAGGCGCGCATCATATCAAAGCGGCGGGTGCTTTGCGCGCCCGCCGCTGGTGGGGAAGTCCATGAATTTAGTGATTTTGTTGTTGTTTTTTGACGGCCTGCACGCCCGGGTTGGCATCAATGCGTGCGTAGTAATCGCCGAGGCGGTCGAAACCGTCGAGGCCGATTTGCAGCGTGTGCGCCCAGCGCAGGGTGGTGTACACATAGATGTCGGCGATGCTGAGGCTGCCGGCAAGATAGTTTTGCCCGTGCAGGGCGTCGTTGACGATGCCGTAAAGATGCAGGATGGCGGCGCGTCCGCCTGCCGCGAGCGCCTGTTGCGCCGCTTCGTCCTCGACGTAGCGCGCCGGGCCGAAGACCAGGCTGAAGCGGCGGTGCAGGTCGCTGTTGGCAAAAGCCAGCCACTGCCGCGCTTTCGCCGTGGTGCGCACATCGCCGTGGCCGAAGATGCCCGCTTTGGGGGCGAGATCGTGAATGTAGCCGACAATGGCGACATTCTGCGTCAGCGTCCAGTCGCCGTCTTCCAGAAGCGGCACCTGCCCGAGCGGGTTGAGCTTGAGATAAGCGGGCGTCTTGATGCTGTCGCGGGTTTCCGCGACAGCCTCGTAAGGCAGGCCGGACCATTGCAGGGCGACATGCGGCACGAAGGCGCAACTGCCCGGGAAATAATGCAGTTTCAACATGATAATTTCCTCAAAAAGCACCGATTGTGCGGGTGGTTTATAACAAAAAGCAGAGCCAATAGCAGATCTATACCAGGATGAAAATGTTTTAACCATAACGTAATATACTCATGTTTTCACAATATTTTGAGGATGCTCTAGTTATGAAGAAAATTCTTTGTTCTTCGCTGCTTATGGCTTTTGGTGTGGCACTGGTGGGCTGCGCACCCGTTGCAAAGGAAATGGTGGCAACGGGCGGCAGCAAGGCTGATGGTGTCATTGAACTCAGTTATGACTATATGGAAATGGAAACTCCAACGGTAAATAAATTGCAAGGGCTAAAAACGGCAGAAAAGCGTTGCCAGGCATGGGGATATAAACGCGCTGAAGCCTTTGGTGGCGAAAAAACCACTTGCACACAAAGCCCTGGGGTATGGACAACCTGCCGCAAATACACCACCACCGTGCAATATCAGTGCATGGATGAATAAGGCGCGAAATAGCCACTTTTTAACTTTACGACCAAGCGAGCCTCTTTATGTACGACTTTATTATGGAAGATAACCCCGGTCGCGTCCGCGTGATCGACATCGACCGCAGCGGTGTGCAGACCATCCCCGCCCGGGCGGATGAGGATTACGACATCCGGGGCACGGGTGCGGTGGAAACCGTGCAGCAGGGACAGGATTTGTGGATTTATCAGGATGGCGAACTGCGCGCCGTGGTGCAGGATTACTATGCCTACCACAGCAGCGCCCCGGCCATTGCTTACGCGGCCATGCCGGACTACGCCCCGCCGCCCGTGCCCGATAACGCGCCGTCCCTGCCGCACACCACCGCCACCACCGCACACAGCGGCAACACGCCGGGGGCGCTGCCCTTCGTCATCGGCGGGCTTGCCCTGGTTGGCGGCGGCGTGGCGCTGGCGGCAGGCGGGGGCGGCAGTGATAAAGGCAGCGGCGGCGGCAACACGCCCACCCCCGCCAACCGCCCGACGCTTCCCGCAGACGATCCGGCGCAGCACAACGGCAGCGTCAGCGTCAGCGACAGCCGCTTCGCCGGCGACCGCTCGACCAACAGCTACTACTTCATTCAGGCGTTAAACAGCGACGACAACGACGGCCACCTCGCCGGACACGTCATGGGCCAACCGCTGACCGTGCGCTACCACTTCGCGACCGACGCCTACGACCGCATCGGCGGCTTCTACCTGAGCGGCTTCCGCGTCTTCAGCGAAGCGCAGAAAGCCGACATCCGCGCGGCGATGGCGGACATCAGCCGCTACACCAACATCCGCTTCGTCGAAACAGGGGCGGATGATGCCACCCTGCATTACTACCTTGACGACCTCAGCATCGCCCAGGAAGGACACAGCGAAGACAGCATCGTTACCGGTTACGCGCGCTATGGCGGCGATGTCCACCTCAACGCCAAAGGCTTTGCCGCCGACGACGCCTTCCGCCACGGCAAACAGTACGTCATCAACGGCGAAGGCCAATTCTTCCCCTCCGGCTGGGCGACCCTTATCCACGAAATCGGGCACAGCATCGGCCTGACCCACCCTTTCGGCGACCAGAACAGCGTCAGTCTGCCCGGTGTCGAAAACCGCGACGACCTCACCCTGATGTCCTACACCTCCGCCGAGCATGCCGGGCGGCTCACCTTCAGTTTGAACGGCGAGCAGTACTACATCGACAACCCGCCGCTCTCGCCCACCAAACAGGGCATCTACGACCTCATCGCCCTGCATTACCGCTACGGCGTCAACCCCGACTACAACAGCGGCGACGACACCTACCATTTCGGCCGCTTCAATGCCGACACCCTCGGCAACGGCATCTACATCTTCGATGGTGGCGGGCAGGACATGCTTGATGCCTCCGACCAGACGCAAAACCTCTTCCTCGACCTCACGCCGGGCAGCTGGAACTACGCGGGCAGCAAGAGTGACAACCTCGTGCTCAACGGCTACGGCCAGCCGAACAGCGGCCAGCTCTTCATCGGCTACGGCACACAAATCGAAAATGCCAAAGGCGGCACGGGCCACGACACCATCAAGGGCAACAGCGCCGCCAACTACCTCTTCGGCTACGACGGCAACGACCGCATCGACGGCGGCGCGGGCGACGACCGCCTCGAAGGCGGACGCGGCGGCGACACCCTCACCGGCGGACGCGGCGCGGACACCTTCCGCTTCGCCAGCCCGCTTGACGGCAGCCACGACACCATCACCGACTTCAACCTGAAAGAAGGCGACCTGCTCGAACTCGACCACCGCATCTACACCGCCCTGCAAGAAAGTGGCACCCTGCGCGCCGCACAATTCACCAAAGGCAGCGCCGCACAAGACGCGGACGACCGCATCATCTACAACCCGACGACAGGCGAACTCGCCTACGACCCGGACGGCAACGGCACCGCAGCGGCCACGCTCATCGCCAACATCGGCCGCGACCTCGAACTGAGCGCCAGCCATATCCACATCATCTGATGTTCCGGTACGGCAAAATCGGCCGCTTGCGACCGTAGGGCGGGCCTCGGCCCGCCCCCGCGCGGCACCGCCCTCTTCCCCGGCCTCGCCCTCCTCCACATCGCCCGCGCCCGCACAGACAGCGTCTGGTACAGCGCCTCCAAAGAGCCCTGCCATACCGGATAAACCAAAGAACGCCCGCCAGGCGGGACAAACACCGGGCCCGCGTAGGGTGGGCAACTGGTTGCCCACGCGGGTTGCGGAAAGAGAAAACAGCCGCCAAGCGGCGCAAACACCGGGCTCACCGCCGGGCGGGACAAAAAGTCCGGCACGCAGGCGGCGGGAAATGGCCTTGATGTGGCGCGTAAAATGGCGCGGTGTTTTATCCATATGAGGGAGTACGCCGATGTTTTACCTGTTGGTTGCGGTCAAACTGATTCTCGGATTTCTGGCGCTGGTGCTGGTCATCAACCTGACCGGCAAGGGCAATCTCGCGCCCGCCTCGGCCAGCGATCAGGTACAGAACTACGTGTTGGGCGGGATTGTCGGCGGGGTGATCTACAACCCCGATATCACCATCCTTGAATTCCTGCTGATCCTGGTGATCTGGTTCGCGCTGGCGCTGTCGCTGCGCTGGTTGAAAAAACACAATAGTCTGGTCAAGCGGATAGTGGACGGACAGCCGGTGCTGCTGATTTCGCGCGGCAAGATTGATGTGGAAGCGGTGCGGCGGGTCGGCATGTCGGCACATGAGCTCGCCTTCAAACTGCGCACCCAGGGCGCGTACGCAGTGAAAGACGTCAAACAGGTCATCCTCGAACAGGACGGACGGCTCATCATCACGCAGATGGGCGAGGAAAAACCGAAATATCCGCTGATTACCGACGGCGTCATCCAGCAGGCGACGCTGGATATGATTGACAAGGACGAAGACTGGCTGCAAGCAGAATTGCAGGCGCAGGGCTATACGGACGCGAGCGCGGTGTTCCTCGCGGAATACGAACATGGTCAGATAACAATAACGGGATATTGATGCTCTTCCTGCGCGACGCATCCGCTGCGGTCATCCAAACCGCCGGGCGCATCACGCTGCCGCGTCGGCGGTACGGGAAAGGGCAGGGCAGGGGCGCACGGCGGCACCGCCGGAAATACCGCTGGTGCGGCTGACGACGGTGAGTGCGGGCTACCGCCCCAGTTTGCTTTCCACTTGCGCGCCTTCGCTGTCGCCGGCGCTTTTCAGGCGGTCGAGCAGCTCCTGCCAGTCAATTTTGCGGGTGTGGCCGATGATGTCGAGGTGCGGCAGGCCGCGCCCTTTGACGAGGTAATAGCCGCCGCTGCCGTCTTGGGCGGGGGCGATGCCGTCCAGGGTGAGCACGCCGTTTTCGAGGTGGGCGGTGAAGCCGAGGCGCTCGTAGGGGAAGCGGTTCAAGACGCGGATGAACTGGTTGAGCATGAGGTTGCCGCCGCCCGCGCGGGCGAGGTAGGCCACCGCTTCGTGGCTGATGCGGCGGTGTCCGGGGTTGTGCGGCGGGGTGTAGAGGCGGGCGCGGAAGTGCTGCGGGCGCCAGTTGGTGAGGATGACGTCGGTCGCCTCGCCTTCGATGCGGCCTTCGATTTCGCCGATGCCGAAGGTGTGAGTCAGTGGTTGCAGATCGAGGTTGTGCAGGCGCAGGGCGAAACCGGCGTAGGGCGCGTCGCTGAAAAAGCGGCGGATGTGCAGGTGGTCGATGTGGATGGTGCCGCCGAAGGTGCTGAGGTTGACGGGTTGTTGCAGTTGCAGGCCGTCCCTGTTCAGGCGGATGTCGGGCAGGGTGCCGCCGAGGCTGCCGGGGAAGCGGATGGTGTCGAGCGCGTCGCCGAGCCGGGCGAGGCTGATGGGGGCGATACGGGCGCTGAGGGTGTAGCCGTCCTGCTGCGGTTCGAGGCGCTCCACGGTGATGCCGCCGTCGAGGATGGGGATGTGCAGCGGTTTTTCGAGGGTGATGCCGCGCGCGTCCCAACGGTAGTCGGCGCGGATGGTGCCGACGGGCAGTTTGTGCCAGCGCCCGCCCGCGAGGGTGAGGCGCGAGGGGCTGCCGTCGTCGCCGGTCTGGCCGTCGAGGTCGCGCAGTTGGTAGCGGCCTTGCCGGTCGGTGATGTGGAGGTGGTGGAAGACGGCGGCGAGGTCGCGCATTTGCCCGTCGCGGTAGCTGCCGCGCAGGTAGAGGCTGCCTTTGAGCGCGGCGTCGCCGAAGAGGCCGTCGCCGAGGTAGGGTTGGAGGTAGCGGCGGTAGAGGTGGTCGGCGTCGCCCGTGAGGTGGTGCAGGCTGAGGGCGGTGAGGCGATTGGCGCGGCGGTCCCAGTCGAGGTCGGCGCGGGCGCCGGCGTGGGCGTCTGCCACGGTGAGGTCGCGGACGCGCAGGCGGTCGGGGCGGTAGTCGAGGTGGAGGCGGGCGGTGAGCGGTGCGCCGTCGTGCCGGTAGTAGTAGGGGGTGAGGAGGATTTCGCCCGCGCGCAGGGTGAGGGCGATGTCGCCCTGCCAGCGCTTGCCGCCGCCGTGCAGGTCGAGGCGGATGCTGCCGCGCAGGTGTTCCGCCGCGCGCAGGCTGTCGGCGCTGTTGTAGCGGGCGTCGTGCAGGGTAATCCCGCCGCTGACGTGGTAATCCGCCCCGGTGCGGCGGATGGTGAGGGCGGGGCGGATGTCGCCGCCGAGCTGTTGCTGTTTGAGCAGCGGTTCGAGCAGGGCGAGCGGCAGGTCGGCGCGGATGGCGGCGCTGCCGTCCGCGTAGGCGAGGGTGGTGTGCAGGCGGTGTGTGCCCGCGCGCAGGGTGAGGCGGCTTTCCGGCGGCAGGCGCAGTTCGCCGCGCAGGATGTTCGCGAGGATGAGGCGGTCGCTGTGCAGGTGCAGCGCGGTGCCGCCAAGGGTGCCGCGCAGGTTGAGGTCTTCAAGGGTGAGGCTGTCGCGCGCGCGGCGCAGGCGGGCGTCGAGGCGGGTGTTGTCGAGCGGGCTGCCCGCGAGACGGGTTGCGGGCAGGCTGCCGCTGATGCGCCAGTCGCTGCCGTCGGTGCTTTCGGCGCGCAGGTGCAGGTTGTTGACGGGCACGCCGCCGATTTTGCCGCTTGCGATGTCGAGTTCGACGGTGAGGGCGGCTGCGGCGGTGGCGGCGAGGGCGAGAATGGCGATGATGGGGCGCAGGTTCATGGCGGCATTATGCCGCCTCCGCCGCCGCAGTTTGGTGAATGTGGCGGGCGGCGTTGCGGTTTTCTCGCCGGCAGCCTTGTTTTTTGCCGCATTGTCCCGCATTGTTGCGGCGGGCTGCCGCCCGTTTTCTTTCCGCTACTTGTTTTTAAGGATTTTTATGACTTCTCTTCTCTCTTCTGCATTTGTCTATTTGGGGGCAGCGGTGCTGATCGTGCCGGTGTCAAAGCGGCTTGGTCTCGGCTCGGTGCTGGGTTATCTGCTGGCAGGCATCCTCATCGGCCCGGTATTTCATTTCGTCGGCGCAGAAACGCACGATGTGCAGCACATTGCCGAATTTGGCGTGGTCATCATGCTGTTCCTTATCGGGCTCGAACTGGAACCGGCCATGCTGTGGAAACTGCGCGCCAAATTGTTCGGCCTCGGCGGTTTGCAGGTCGTCCTGACGATACTCGTGATTGCCGCGCTTGCCATGCTGCTGGGGCAGCCGTGGCAGGTGGCGGTCGCCGCCGGTTGCGTGCTGGCGCTCTCATCCACCGCGATTGTCTTGCAGACGCTCGGCGAGAAGGGCTTGCTGAACAGTCCGGGCGGGCAGTCGGCGTTTTCGGTGCTGCTCTTTCAGGATATTGCCGTCATCCCGATGCTGGCGCTCCTGCCGCTCCTCGCCCTGCCGGAACTCGCCGCGCAGGCGGGCGGCGGGCATACGGCGGCGACGCTGCTTGACGGCATGCCCGCCTGGCAGAAAGCGGCGCTGATTGTCGCGGTCATCGGCGGTATCGTCGGCGGCGCCCACTTCCTCACCCGCCCGTTTTTCCGCTACATCGCCCGCTCGCACCTGCGCGAGATGTACACGGCGACGGCGCTGGCGCTGATAATCGGCATTGCCGCGCTGATGAGCCTGATCGGCCTCTCGCCTGCACTGGGCGCCTTCGTCGCCGGAGTGGTGCTGGCGGACAGCGAATACCGGCACGAACTGGAAAGCACACTGGAACCCTTCAAGGGCCTCCTGCTCGGCCTCTTCTTCATCACCGTCGGCGCGGGTATCGATTTCAACCTGCTCTTTAACGAATTTGGCACCATCCTCTGCCTGACGCTGGCGGTGATGCTGGTCAAAGCGGCGGTGCTGCACGTCCTCGGCAAACTCTTCCGCCAGCGCGGCCTGAACAACCGTCTCTTCGCCCTCAGCCTTGCCCAGGCGGGGGAGTTCGGCTTCGTGCTGCTGTCCTTTGTGGTGCAAAACGCCGTGATGCCGCAAGCCGTGGCGGATCGCCTGCTGCTCGTGGTGGCGCTCTCCATGCTGTTCACGCCGCTGCTCTTCATCGTGTACGAAAAATTCCCGCGCGCAGCCGCTGTCGGACAAGACCCGCGTCAGGCCGATACCATCGCCGAAGAAAACCCCATCATCATCCTCGGCCACGGCCGTTTCGGGCAGGCAATCGACGGCCTGCTCGAATCCTGCGGCTACCACACCACCGTCATCGACTACGACGTGGAAACCGTGGAAGGCCTGGCCAAATACGGCATCAAAACCTACTTCGGCGACGCCTCCCGCCCGGAACTGCTGGAAGCAGCGGGCATTGCCAAGGCACAACTGCTGGTGGTCGCCATCGACAACGCCGAACAGGCCACCGCCATCGTCGAAGAAGCGCGCAAACGCTACCCACAGCTGCCCATCCTTGCCCGCGCCTACGACCGTCGGCACGTTTACGCACTCTACCGCGCAGGCGCACAGGAAATCGTCCGCGAAACCTTCGACGCGGCGATGCGCAGCGGGCGGATTGCCCTGGAAATGCTCGGCATGGATATCGCGCTGGCGCAGAAAATCAGCGACTTCTACTATCACCGCGACCGCCACAGCGTGCGCCTGATGGCGGATGCCTACGACCCCGACCTGCCCCGCTTCGGCAACGAACGCATGGCGATGATTGCCAAAGCCGACGACGCCGAAACAGAGGCGATGATTGCGGCGCT
>ERZ772766.201-NODE-201-length-36045-cov-12.065796_pt1 | contig 36045 bp, 52 predicted proteins | sample MGYA00511379_ERZ772766 | MGnify/ENA primary metagenome ERZ772766 (study PRJEB29015, sample SAMEA2737895) | human oral metagenome | biome: human oral; feature: human-associated habitat; material: dental | place: China | collected 2116 ... | reverse complement strand
CCTCGCGTCCGCGCATCATCGAGGGGGTCGATTACGATAAGGTTTATAGGCTGCAAAAGGAATTCGGCGAGTAAATTCGGTGAAATTTTGCGCCTTTTAGCAGCGCAGAATTTCGCTTCTTAAAATTTGCGCTCTTATTTACAAGCGGCTTGCGCTCTAATTTGGCTTTCGCACGGGCGCGGTCGCGTCAATTTACGCCGCCACGAGCTCTGCGGTAAAATTTCTCGCCGCGGAAGTCTGCCGAGTAAAATTCGGTTTTGTAAAATTTCAAAATTTTGCGGCTAAAATTCCACGGCGCAGAATTTTCCATGCATTCACGAAATACAAAATTTACGAAGCTCGTTCAAATAGCGAAATTTTGAAATTTCAGAATTTTAAAATTTGACAGCATTAAAATTCATCCGCGCGGCACGGAATTCTACCGCTCAAATTTCACGGCGCAAAATTCCTCAGCACAAAATTTACCGATAGTGTGAGGGGGTATAGAAAATGAGAGTGGGAAATTTTTGCGCTTATTTTTTGAAAGTTCCTAAGATAGGCGATTTAAAAAGCTTCACTCTCAGTTGTAATGCAAGAATTTTGCGGCGGTAAAAATCCCAACGATCCCAAAATGCCAATTTCATCCCAAAATAAGCGAAATTTTAAACGCTTTTATAAGAGATCAAGCCCAATTAACGAATATTTAAATACATTCTGAAATCGTAGAAAATTTAGCTCAAATATATCATAAATCATCTTAGGCTGTATTTTGTTTTGCAAGAATTTATATGATTAAGACACATAAAAATCAAAAATATATGTCTTAATAAAGCTTAAAGTGTCTTAGTCATCATCAAAATACCTCATTCTAAGCTTTACGATTAAGACACATACAAAAAAACAACACAAAGACAACCGCAAAACTTAAAAATTCGTTTCTTGATTAAGACACATATTAAGGTTATTTTTATATTTTAAAATATTTTTACATTGATATTAAATTTGCACTGAACCTTGCCCACTATTTTTAGCTGATCTATTTCTGTCCCCTTTAAAACAATGTCTTGATAAAAGCTATTTAACGATGTTAGTTTTATTTCTTTGTGTATATTATCTCTTAAAAATTTTTTCATATATGCATCTCCGCCGATATTTGCTATGACGATATCGCCATTTTTTACCTCTGCGTCCAAATCAACCACTACAGCGTCGCCATCTTGGGCGAATGGCTCCATACTATCTCCATAAACTTTGATTACATCGTAATTTTTAAGAGGTATTTTTAACACTTGCTCCATGAAATCTCTACCGATAGGGATTATAGAGTAATTTTGTGTGTCGTTGTTCGAGCCGTAACCCGCGCTTGCCGTCACATCCTCAAAATATCTTAAATAGGCTTGATCTTTATATGGTTTATTAACCTTATTGGCACTTAAGTTAACGAATTTTAGTTTTGCCGTTGAGGTTATCCCTTTTGAGCGCCATGTAGCAGCCGTACTTCTAGAGTAGCCGAGCTTTTCTGCTACATCTTCGAGACTATCAACTCTAAAAAACTTTTTCATATTTTCAAATATGATTTTATCTTTCTGATCGCCCATTTCCGCCCCTTTAGTTAAAAATTTTATTTAATAAGGTATTTTTACCTTGACAATAAGGTAAAAATACTATATAATACTTTCAAATCTTTGAAGAAAAATTATATCTCATTCGAGATTAAAACTTTCAAAGGTTTGTAAAAAGTTCTTTAAAATTTTCATTGTTAAAGATGAAAAATTTAAATGAAAGGGGCTCCAAATGATAAGGGATTACTTTAAAAATAACTGCATAAGCATTAGGCAGTGGGCAAAAAAGCATAATCTAAGCGAGCGTACCACCTACATGGTAATCAATGGCGAAGTGCTCGGAAATAAGAATTTTAAGACATCAAAAAAGGTATTTGAAGCGCTTTTGAGCGAGGGCATAATCAAGCAGATGCCGGCAGGATTTATCAAAAAACAAAACGAAGAAGCGGATAAAAAGGCTAGTTGATGTCGTATGTCGAGACTGCAGTAGCGGCTGAGGTTTTTAACGTTTCTTTAAGCGCGTTAAAAGAAGCTTCGCGCCGCCACTCATCAAAATACCCATTTATCCGCCTACAAAACGTCGGTGCTAGAAGCCGCGGCGGAGCGAAGCTGCTTTTTGAGGTCGGTATCGCAGATATCGATGCTGCTATCAAACGCGGAAAAATAGATAAAGACATAAACGTATGGCTCAGTGATACCGCCTCTGAAAACGGAGTAAAACAGATGAAATTTAGCGATGTAAAAGGTCGTGATCTCGGCACGCAAGACATAAAAGAGCAAAAAGATGGATCAGATGAGCCGGGCAGTTCAAGCTACGCGATGCTAAGCCCTGCAGATAAAAGCAAGGCGAACGAGAAGATTAAAATTCTCAAAGAGTGGGAAGAGGCGAAGAAGAGCAACGTGCCCTCTAAAAAGTTTTGCGAAAGCTTCGGCGTGAGCGAAGCAAACCTTTTTAGATGGCAAAGAGCGTATAAGGCAGGCGGCGCGGTCGCTTTGGTAGATAATCGCGGTAAACACAGAAAGAGCGAAAGCAAGCTTGAGCCGTGGATGAGCGAGTTCGTACTTGATAAATTTCGCGCTTACGGCGCGGGCGGTCTAAACGTCGCTCAGCTTTGGCGAGATCTACATAAAGAGTATTTTTATCGCTGCGGCGAGCCGCAAAACTTCCCTAAATTTCTATGCGGCGCCATAAAGCCACTCTTTGATGCGGGCGTCGTAAAAAGGTATTTGGATAATTATTATGCAGATCCTGCTCGCCGCCTCGAGTACGTAATGATAACTAAAGGCGAAGACAAGGCAAAAAGCTATTTTCAGCCCGCCATGGGAGATCAAGGCGAGATCATCACGCGCAGAAATCAATGCTGGCAGATAGATAGCTCGCCGCTTGACGTGATGGTGCGCGACGGCGAAAAAGGCGAAGCGATACGTGCAAACGTGCTAAGTATAGTCGATGTTTATAGCGGACGCTGCGTAGCGAGTATCGAGCGAAAATCAAACGCTTTGGGGCTAATTCGGTTGATGTGGAAGGCGCTAAGCAAATTTGGAAAGCCGGACTTTATCAAGGGCGATAACGGCAAGGATTATCTAAGCGATCAGTTTCAGCACCTATTAAACGGGCTCGGGATCGATTACGACAGAGCTATCGCATACAGCGGCGACGAGAAGGGATTTGTGGAAAGACATTTCGGCACGCTCCAGCACGGCGGGATTTCACAAACGCCGGGCTATATCGGCTTCAATCTCGCAATGCGCGAGGCGGTAGAGCAGCGCACGCCTAAAAAGGAAAGGCACGCCAAAGATGAAAACGGGCTCCCGAAAAAGACAAATTTAAAATACCTATTAACTCTGCAGCAGGTGCGGGATAGATTTGAAACTGAGGTGCTGACCTGGGATCTGATGAGCGTAGGAAGAAAGAGAAACAGCCCGATAAATAGATGGAATGCCGACGATACGCCGTTAAAGGGAGTAAGGCTCGATGAATTTATGCTTCATGCGGGCGGTCTTGTGCCTCGAGTGGTAAGCAAAAAAGGTATCAATTACGAGGCGATGCAATTTGTCAGCCAATTTTTGCCGAGCGTAGGCACAGAGGTATTCATAAGCGAGAATATCGATGACGTAAGCAGCGTATTCGTGTTTGATAAGAGCGGAAATTTCATCTGCGAAGCAAGAGATAAAAACATTTGCCCGATGAGCGCCGAGATGTATAAGATGGTCAAAAAGGTCTTTAAGGATGAGGTGAAGGCTATTCGATCTGTCATTAAGCGCGCAGAATTTAGCGAGTTTACGAGACTAAACGTCGATTATGACCTTGAGGTAATGCTTGCAGCGCATAAAGAAGCCCTAAAGCCTGAAAATTTTGTTTATGAAGATAACGACCAGGTAAAAGCCGTAAAGGAAACGATCAAGGCACAAAAAGAGATAAACGAAATCAGCGCCAAAGCGTTTAATTATGAGAGTTTGGAGGTTAATTTAGCAAGGCAAACGGCTAAATTTAGCCTTGATGATGCCATAAAAATAGCAAGCGGCGAATAAGCTTTTCAAAAAGCATTTTAAAAGTGCTTTTTAAAGGGCTTTAAACGGATTTTAAAGACTTTAAATTTTAAAAGAAAGGATGAAAAATGAAGCTAGCAAACGACATAGTGCGGTTCATCAAAGAAAACGAAAAAAGCGGTATGAGCCAAAACAAATTCGCAAAGCTATTGGGGATTAATCCCGCGTATATTTCGGGATATATCAAGGAGGGATCCTCCTACAAATATGCACACAAGGTAGAAGGACCCGCAAAAAACTACATTGACAATTTTATCAAAAAAGTCGATGTTTCGCAAGACGAGCTGCCTTTTATAAAAACCCGCGATGCAAAAAGCATCCATGCAGTCATAAGCTGGGCTGTAAAAGATCGCGATATGGCGATGATTAGCGGCGCGGCGGGTAGCGGCAAGACGAGAGCTATCAAGGAATACGTCCGCACACATCCGGACAGCATCTTAATAGAGGCTACGATCAATACGTCTGCAAAAAGCCTTTTTAAAATTTTAACGGCTGAGCTCGGATTAGAAAGTAAGGGATGTATCGACGATCTGATCCGCCGCAGTGCAGCAGAGCTGAAAAAGCTCAGCAAAACGATCATCATAGACGAGGCGGAGCACCTTCCGTATCGTGCACTGGAGAGCCTAAGAAGGATGCACGATTTTAGTCGCGCGCCGCTAGTGCTTGTCGGCACAAACAAATTGCAGCTAAATTTGACCTCTTCGCGAAGCGGCGACGCCTTAGAGCAACTCAGTTCGCGCGTCGGTAACAAATGGATACTGGGCGGCTTGAGCTATCTAAACGATGATAATCAGATCATATCCGATGATCTAAAAGAGGTTTGCAAAAGCTTCGGCGTAGAAGATAAGGACTGCATAGGGCTAATACAAAGGCTTGCAAAAGGAAATTTCAGAAAAACCGAAAAGCTTTTAAGGCGCTCGAAGATGCTTTGCGAATACGGCGGCGGCACGATAAACGAAGACGTAATAAAAGAAGCCACGAAGATGCTTTTGTTGTAATAGTTGTAATGGTTGTAAGGAGATAAAAATGAAAATTTCAAAAGATACAAATATGAAAATGAGCGATCTCAAGGCCTGCAAGGATGAGATCATAATCGCGCACTCATTCATTCTATTTCGCACCCCGCGAGGTTGGATCTCAAAGAGGAGACGACGTGAGAGCATGGCGGTGCCGGTGCCGAGATTTCATCGAGGACTAGGAACGATTTGGGGTTAGGCAGCTTTGATTTTAAATGGCGCCCCGTGCGGGCGTCTTATAAAGTCAAATTTAAAGGATGAAGTATGAAATTTCCAAAAGAGCTGCAAGCAAAACGCACCAGATGCATCGTCTATACGAGGGTAATGGGTTATCTGCGTCCAGTAGAGAGCTTTAACATCGGCAAGGTAGGCGAGCACAAGCAGCGCGTGCTATTTGAAGAGAAGAAAGATGTCAAAGATATCGCTAGCGCTAAGTAAGCGCGAAAGCGCAAGAGCCCTAAAAGATGATGCCGACGCCAGCTATAAAGAGCTTGCGGCGATATTCAGCATCAGCGTAGAGCGCGTAGCTGCTATAGAGCGGGCGGCGCTTGCAAAGCTCAAGCATCCTAGAAATCGTGGAAAGTGGATGGCAATATTTGAGACGATCGCCGAGATAGAAAAATGCAGAGCTCAAAGGCTAGGCAGCGGTTGGGCGCTAAAAGGAACGAAGAGTTGAAGTTAAAAGATCTAATCAATTTAAGTGCGCAGGATTACAGCGCCGCAGCTCTTCGAGAGCTGCACGCAAATATGAGCGCCGCCGTGCCCGCTATGGTACGTGTAGGCCTGCGATCTGTGCGTCGCGACGAGGTGAAGGACGGGAAGCTCGTAAAGGGCTGGGCATTTTACGTGAGCTTTTTCTATGGCTCTAAAAAGCCCTGCACGGAAATTGCGAGCTTCGGCAGGCTTCATATCTGCGCCGATGAGACGATGGCGGAAAGCCCGTATATTGGGAAAATTTTAAAGTATTTACAAGAAGCATAACGTTTATCGGGCCCTTTTTGCAAGAGCCTACATAAGCGCTAAAGCTAATCGCTGAAAATGCAGGCGATAGCCTGCCGTAACTTTAGGTGGGTCGAGGGAGCAAAGCTCCCCGTCGCAGCGGCGGCTTAGCCGGCGCGAGAAGTCAAATTTAAAAGAAAGGAGAAAATATGGACAAACGAACGGCAAGGCTCTGTTTCGTAAGCTCGCCGTATGCAAGTATCCCGTGCAAGCATGAGCGAGATCGCGACTACTATGCCCGCAAGCTTGCCGAGCAAGCCTGCGCCATCGTGCGCGCTAACGGCTACGAGCCTATATCGCCCGTGCTTGCATGGATGGGGGTGTATAGCGAGCTAGAGCGCGAGCGAATAATGAAAAACTGCGAGGAGCTCCTCTCGGTATGCAGCTACTACTACTTTTTTGCCTGCGAGGGTAGCGAGAATAGCAAGGGTATGGCATACGAGCGAGAGCTTGCAAGGCAGCTCGGCGCGAGGGAGCTGAAATTTAGTCTTTTCGATGAGTGAGAGGCATGCGGTGCGGATCGTAAAGAAGAATAAAAATAAACTTCCGATCTGCTTACGATACGGCTACGTAATAAAATATGGACTAGCCAAAAAATTTAAAATTTTAGAAAGGAAAAGATATGGAAGCAACAAAAAAGCTCATATGCCGCATGATAAATGAAGCAGAACTCAGCCACGGCTACGCTAGCGCTAGAGTAGAGCCACCATACGATGATGATCCTGTGCTTGCAGTAGCACAGGCGACGGCAGATGCCACCATAGAGACGGCGGGCAAAATCCTAAATAGTCTCAAAGCAGAGGAAGAAGAGACGATTAGTGAACTTGAAAAATTCGTGAAAGGCGAGATAGCGGAAATCAAGGCGGACGAGCGATATCATTACGAGCCCGCGGATGTCTTTTCGAATGCTCCGCTAGCACTCATTCAAATGCGAATGGACGGTTCGATTCATGCCTATAAAATTGTGCTTGAAAAAATCAAAAATTTAAAAGAAGGAGAAAAAGATGCAGATAAATAATTTTGCAGACGTCGATAACGCGCTAAAGCGAGTATGTGAGCTTGAGGTGGCTTTGACCGATATAAACGGAGAGATAACGCTAAAGTGCAACGAGATCAAGGATGCACAAAAAGCCCGGGTCGAGAAGCTCGATAGCGAAAAGAAATATATCGAAGCTCAAATCACCGCATTTTGTGAAAGCAATAAGGCGGAGTTCGCCGAAAAGCGCAGCAAGGATTTTACCTTCGGTAAGATCGGATACAAACTAAGCAAGAGCGTAAGCTTGCCGCGCATCAAAGAAAAGGTCGAAAAGCTCATCAAAGCGCTAAAGAGCTATAAGCTTGATGATTGCATATCCTACGAGGAGACTATAAACAAAGACGCGATCTGCGAACTTGATGACGCAAGCCTCGTTAAGCTTGGGCTAAAGCGCACGGTGAAAGACAACTTCCGCATAGAGACTAAGATAGAGAATTTGCAAAGCGCAAATGTCTAAAAAGGATAGTAGATGAAAAACGACTCGCTAACTTCAAAAGAGAGCATGTTTCAAATATACTGGAGCAAATTTAAAGGCTCAAGAGATAATAAATATAGGCTTTTGCCTAGATATGTCAGAAGAGCGAAACTAAAGACATTTGTTAAAGGGCGTTAAGCCCTTTAACAAGCCTTTTAATCATCTTTAAAGGCTTGTTAAAGAGTTTAAATTTAAAGGAAAGAGATGACCTATATTGCAACGCTTTCGGGCGGCAAGGATAGCACAGCGATGCTAGATTTGCTACTGCGCGACAAAAAGCCACTCGATCATATTGTTTTTTACGATACCTTGCACGAATTCGCGGCTATGTATGAATACATCGCCAAGCTCGGCGAGTATTTCAAGGCGCGATATGGCAAGGAGATCTCTATTTTAAAGCCCGCTGTGAGCTTTGAGGAGTGCATTTTCGGGCGCATAAGCAGAGGCGAAAACAAAGGTGCCATTCGGGGCCTCCCCGCTCCGCAGACGCAGGGTTTTTGTGCGTGGCGGAGAGAGGCGAAAGTTGCGCCATTCGAGCGTTGGCTAAAGGCGCAGAACTTCGACGAGTATAAGATCTATATCGGCTACACCACAGACGAAACCCGCCGCAGAATGGACGGCAATGAGTTTCTTTATCCGCTCATAGATGACTACGATATGAGCGAAGCAGACTGCACGATATATCTGAAAGAGCGCGAGATGGAAAATCCACTATATAGGTTTTTCAGCCGCACGGGCTGCTACTTTTGCCCCGCGCAGTCAAAGCGCGCTTTCTATCAAGTATGGAAAAATTTCAAGCCCGAATGGGAGTATATGAAGCGGATCGAAGCTGAGCTTTTGACTTTGCAAGATAGCGGCGAAGCAGTATTGAATACGTCGTGGTTTGCAGGGAATTTAACCTGCACGGATATGGAGGCAGAATTTATCCGCCTAAGCAGGCAAGGCTCTTTGGCGTTTGACGACGAATCGCTAAAAGATTGCTTTTGCAAAATTTGAAAAGAAAGGATGAGAAATGAAAGAGCAAATAATACAAAACGCAGAAACGCTTTATAGAAGCTTAGAGGAATTTCGCAAACTTGATAAAGATATAGGCGAATTATACGACAAAAAAGAGGATGCTTATGCGCGTTTTATTAGTGAAATTTCTAAAGATATTCAAGAGAAATTTCCAATCTTTAAGTTTTGCAAAAATGAGGGCTGCAATATTAATATCTCATTTTCTACATCGAAAATTTTTGAAAAAGAAAGAAAGCGGGGCGGACGCATAGGCTTTTGGGGAGTTTTACGCATGCCTCGTAGTGATGTGGGCTTGTATATTGATTTCTTTTATTCTTCAAAAGCTGGCGAAAAAGAAGCCAAAAAAGCCAAAGATTATTTAAAAGATATAAATTGGGATTTAAAGTAAAGGACAAGCGATGACAGGGTTAAAATTCAAGGCATTTTTTAAAGTTGATGGACGAATTTACGAAGTGCTAAGTATCGACTTCGCAAACGAAGAAGTGACGCTTTGGGATAAAGAAACTGGCGTTAGCTTTGAAGCAGATTTTGACGAAATTGAGCTAATGCAATACATAGGAATAAATGACAAAAATGGCGTGGAAATTTACGAGGGGTATATTATTGCGCCGGATAATTCCTTACCTGATGAGGCTCGTGTTTATTGGTGTGAGGATAAAGCTTGCTTTGCTATAAAAAGTATAGCGGGGCTATTCACCGATTTCATTTTTAATTTTAAAGATGACGTCATATCGGATTATTTTATAGTCGTCGGCAACATATATGAGAATAGGCAACGCGACACAAGCGAAGCGAAGTAGGAGAACCCAAATTTGGAGATTAAATAATGCAGCTCTTTTTGATATTTGAGAGCACGATATTTATCACACTTAGCATCACGGCGATAGTAGCGCTAATAATACTGAAAGATTAAGAAAGACGGGCACCGATATGAACGAAAACGATATATTCGACTTTTTACAAAGCTCGAGTCTAAAAAGTGAAAGCTTTAACGAGAAAATCGAATTTTTAATAGAGGATTTTTTGGTTAAGCGGCTTATTACGTTGATTTATGCCGATGGTGGCACGGGTAAAAGCTATATGGCATTCGCGCTGGCTAAAAAGCTCTGCGAGGAAAGCCAGAGGGTGTTTTTCATTGATTACGATAATCCCGTCGGGGTGCTAAAGCAGCGCGGAGTAGACCGACTCCTCATAAATCGCTTTCCAAATCTCAGCTACATTCAGCGCTCAAGTATCGAAATGGACGGCTTCGAGCTCGTGATGAAGCTGGAACAAAGCGCGATCGGCAAAGCGTATGAGGGCTGCGTTTTCATACTTGATAGCCTGCGCGATTTCGTCGACATAAACAATGACAACCGCGTTAATAGGCTCTTTGTGGCGCTTAAAAATTTGCGCGAAGCCGGGGCCACGATCTTGATTTTGCATCACTCCAATAAGGACGGGCGCAACTACCAGGGCAGCAACCATATCAGAAATTCGCTCGATGTAATGTATCATCTCATCAAGCGCCCCAGCCCGCAAAACGAGCTCAATTTTCTATGCGAAGTAGCAAAGGAACGCGCGGGGGTAAAAGACGGCGGCTTTTGCGTGGATCTCGCAAATTTGCAGCTAAAAGAGCTTGATTTGCAGCTTGCGAGGATGAGCGAATACGAGCTCGGCTTTACCGCTGAGATCAGGCGTGCGCTGGAGCTTGGGGAGCTAAATAAAACCGAGCTTCTCGGTAGCGCCGGCTATGCAAAGGACGATAAAACCGCCCGCGATTGCTTGGATAAATTTGACGGCAAATTGTGGTATAGCCGCAAGGCTGGCAAGAGCGTAATATATAGTTGCAGGCCACCGGCTACAACCGATACAACTATTACAACTAAGGCTAATAGGGGGCTTTTCGATGAAGATAAATAAGAAAGACGAGCTAAAAAAATACTATATCAAAATGATCCACACGCTCAAGCATAACTATTTCGTGGATGATGAATGTCGCAGGGTATATCTACAGGCGGAATTCGGCAAGGATAGCCTAAAAGACCTCAATATCGATGAGCTCAGAAAGGTTTTGACTCTCGTCGGATATAAAAGCAAATTTGAGCCTAAATTGAGGCGAAACAGTGCCAAAGATACGGCCGCGCAAACGGACAGAGTGCCAAGGGAAATCGCCAAAAAAGACCCCCTAAAGGCTACGCAAAGACAGCTCGATACCATCGTGGGTATTTGGAACAGGATTGCAAGAGTGAAAACAGGGCTTGCGTTGCGACTTTTTATTGAGAGAATAACCGGTAGGCTGGTATTTTGCCTTTGGTATCTCAGCCGCCAGGAAGCCACGGACGTGATTATCGCTCTACGAAAGATGCAAGGAGCGTACTTTGCTGATAAATAATTTCGATCTATTCGTTGAATTCTATAACTGCGTTAAAGATAGCGAAAGTATGGCCGACGTGCTCAAAGAATACGGCGGAGCCAATATTTATGTTCCGAGCTATAAGAGCACATTCCGTAATCGCGACATAATCAAAGAGTATGAAGAGGGGGTGACTGCAGGAAAGCAAAGCGCCGTAATAATCCGAGAGATCGCCGCTAAATATGGGCTAAGCTACAATGGTGTCTGTAGCATAATAAGAGAAGCAGCAATACGCGAAATTTGACGCCGAACTTCAAACAGTATATAATCTACGGGAAAAATTTAAGGATTGCCCGTGGACAAATACGAGGAAAATAAATTAAAAAGTAAATTTGATGCGAAACAGAGAAAAGCGAGCACTCTTGCTCAATCCTTTATGTATGCAATAGATGATGATATCGGTTTTGACGAGTGGATAAAGAAGGAGATTGCTCTACTTTCGTTTCTTGGTTTCGCAAAAGATATAAAAATAATGCAAAAGAATGGGAAAACCAAACAAAAACTTATTTTCCAAGACGGATTAGAGATATTATTTAATTTCGCCAATAGATTATATTATGCGAAAAGACGCTATGATAGCCAAATGAAAAGTCTCGGAAAATATTTTCGATACGTAGCCGTTATAGATAATTTAACAAATCAAGCGCATGCAAGTATCCATAACATTATTTTGCCTAAAATGGATCCATTCTGGGATAGATTTTATCCGCCGAACGGGTTAAAATGCAGATGCCAAGTTCAGGTTTTAACAGATACCGAGGTAGCCGCAAAAGGATACACCATCACTACAGATAGTTCAAATTTAAATACCGACGAGATACTTGAAAGTGAATTTTTTGCCAAAAATTTTGGTAAGCTCGGATTGAAAGTGGATCTGATAGAGCCTTTTATACAAATTTGTGAGCTTGATTATATTCCTTTAAAATAGGCCTAACTCCTTGTTTCGTACTCTCCGTTAAATTTTTTTTATGAATTTTATCATTTCAGTTTTTATAATTTTTTGTATATCTCTTTGCAGTTTACCGCTTTTGTTTACGGGTAGAAACGGGCGAGCCGGGATAAAAATATTTTTGCTTCGCCCCGCTTTATGGGTGCCGAATTGATGCACCAGCCCATAGGCAAAACCTTTATGCTTTGAGTTATTTGATACGATCACTCTTTTGCTGGTTGCGTCCACTACCCATTTATCCGCCAAATATCCATCACGACGTAGAATTTTATCGGACTTGCCTTTTCGCTTCTTTTGCGCGACGGTGCTCGGCTTTAAAGCGGCCCATTTTTGCCCGAACGGGCTTTTTTCATCCTCGAAGCTATCCTTGATCGAATTTGCGATGACATTACCGATCGTATGCATCAAAGGCTCAGTATTGCACCCCAATTCGGCCAGCCCTTTTAGCTTTCTTTGCACCGCCTCTAGGCCCGTAATCTCTATCATTTGACTTTGCCTTTAAAATTTATTATAATACCCGTAAAAGTAGCCTCGATGGCGTCAGTGTGCGTAGACGGACGTTGCGCGCTAGCGTAGCGGTTATCGCGGGTTCGACTCCCGCCGAGCTACTTTATCTTTTTGATTTCGCCCTTTTCAATCAAATCCTCAATCGTTTTTTTATCATTTTTATCAAGCGTTATTACGTAGTTGCTTTGCTTAAATTTTTTAATGATTTTACTTATTTCGACGGGAATTAAATTGATCTTTGAGCCGTCTTTTTTGTCTTCAAAAAGAAACAGTATATTTCGATGTTTTTTGCGTAGATCGACGTAGGCCTTGTTTTCGTCATCCAATACCGAAACTATCTCGCGCATCTCCTCTATCCTAAGGGCATGATCGTAGCCCTCTTTACGCTTCGGGGCTGCGTGGGACAGATGCTTTTTTGTGATGATTATGCCGCCGCTTTGCACATCTGCGCCTAAAATTTCGCTTGCTTTCTTTGCTAAAAAAGCATTCAAAAAGCCCACCTGCACCATATTGATCGGCGTTTTTGGATTGTCTTTTACGATGATCTCATCTATCGCATCCTCAAGCCCGCTTCTCCATACATGCAGATCTCTTTCGTATCCAAAGCCCGCTAAACGCTCTTTTAACTTTTGTCGCGCAGTCTCCGCAGTAACGGCGCCTAGCGCCTCTTGTTTCTTTTCGATAAAAATTTCATCCAAATGATCCATTTTGCCTGGGTTGTAAGCAAAATCATCCTGCGCTACGCTTGGCAAAAACGAGCCGTCTGCAAGCGGCGTAATGCCGCGCGCTCGCACTTCGGCTTCCGTAAGGACTTGCACTTTGCAGCGACAATTCCAGCCGTTTGGCGGGTAGTTCGTATCCCAAAATTTATCATTTTTTGGAAGCGTGGTACCGTGCAGCTTTCGGTGCGTAGGCCTTGTTTTGCTATCAAGAACCGCCGTGTAGCGAAAATACTCCCCTGCGCTTTTCATTTGGCTTTCATAGCGGGCTTTTGCGTATGCGGTCCTCATATTTGTATCGTAGATAGTTTTTAATCTACGATTTCCCACATAAATTTCTTTTTCTTCGCCGCTTTTAGGGTCTTTAACCTTAATTTTCCCTAGCCAGCCCTTTTTGGCGAGCATAGGCTTTACGCTTTGCTTCCATTCCTCAAACGGGGTTCCATCTTTGAAAGCCTGAGAGAGCGAGTTTTGCATATCTTTTAGAAGATCCAAATCGGTCATCTTTGCGATCGTAAACGTTTTTTTGTGCGCATCGTGCGCGATCTCGTCATAATCGAAATGTATCTCAGCGTTTTTGCTTTGCAGATACTCATATACCGCCGTGGGCTCTTTTTGGAAGCTAAAGCCGCTATTCATCTGCATATCCGATCATCTGCGCGTTCGCGATAGCTCGAAACATATATTTTTCAAGCTCATCAAACGGCAGATCATAAAGCTCATAAAGCCTATCAAACGCCTGCTCGTAGGTTTCGCTTTGTGCGATCAATTCGCTTAATGTAGCCTCTATTTCGCCGTCATCGATTTTTAATTCGCTGCTAGCCTTTTCGAAGCGATCTATCGGCTTATTTGCGTTCTTTAAAACCCGTTTATTCGCCTTTAAATCACTGCTTAAACGTTCTTTAATGGCCTTTTCGTCCAGCTCGATATTATAAATTTTGCTGATATATTTTGCGGTCGGCACAAAGCCCATATCAAACAGTGTTTTATCCCTACTCGCGCGCTCCGCATTCGGCGCGTCCTCGTCATAAATTTTCGCTTCGATCTCACCTTTATAGTTATTGATCTCTTTAAAAAAGCCGATCGTCTTATTCATCACAAACTCTAAAATTTTGCCGTCGTTTGCGGCCAGATCCTCTCTGATCTCATTGTGCGTTTTTGCCGCGGCGTAGCTACCCTCTCTTATGTCGCTCGTCAAATTTGCCCCTAAAATCGCCTTGCTGATTTGATTATCGAGATACGTCGGCAATTTCGTGAAATCTACATTCGTGCTTGGCTGAATAAGCGTCAATTCTTCCTCTGTATCGATAACTGCGCTGTCGCCGCTAAGCATAGCCTGTACTTCGTTTGCCAGCTCATCCGGATCGAAGCTCGTTTTTGCAACCGCCCACGGCGAGCCGAAGCGCTCCAAAAACCGAAACCAAAACTTGAGGCTCGCATTTTTCATTTTTACGGGGAAGTAGAGCTTTTTAATAAGCCCGTCGCCGTATGTTTTTCTAAAATTTGCGCGATTTAGCGCATAAACGACTTTAAGCGGCGGGATCTCTTGTTCGCTTCCGCCGGCTACGAATACAAATTCGCCGGCATCGTTAAATTTAAATTGTCTGAAATCTCGCTGTACCAAACGCGGGTAAATTAATCCATCTTTTTCTTTGTAGTTGATCTCAAAGACATTCAGCCCGTAAAGATAGGTCTCGAGAATTTGGCTGACGATATCCGGGTTAAAAACGACTTTGAAATTTTTAACGATCTGCTCATCATCGCAAAGAATTTGGATCTCTTTTTTCTCGGTGACCGATTTGCGGCTGACATCGCACTGTGTGACCGTAAGATCGGTTAGGATCATATCCATATCGCTATCGCTGATGCTGGAAACGCCGGTGTTGATTATGAGGTCTATGAGCGTGCTATTTTGGGCGATGACTGCCGTTTTACGTTTTATAGGCATCGTCTGGGGTCGGGTTTCGCTTTTGTTTAATTTTAATCGTTTGAAATTTGATTTTCTCTTGCTCATCTACTGCGCCTTTTTATCTTTCTTTTAAACTTCGTAAGTTCATACGCTCCCGCCAAAGAGTCGGGCGCGTCGTCGTGCTTGCCTTCCGGATATTCGCAAAGCTGCTCTATAAGCAGGCTTTGGCTTTGATGAAATACTATCTCGCCATCATCGATCGGCACCTCTAGCTCTTCTATCCTTTGCCCCTTAGCGGCCGTATTATTCACTCCCTTAAGCGGCAGCTTCGCACCCACTTCAAAGGCTTTCTCTCTGATCCATTGCCTAAAAAACTCCTGCCCGCCGTTGCTTTCGATCGCGCACATTCTCGGGCGATATATGCCGTTGAGGCGGATGATCTCTTTGATCGTTTTCTTGCTCTTCATCACCGCTACGATGCTTTCAGCGACGTAAATTTTAGCTTCGCTTTTGCTGACGCCGAGTACCGTAATAGCCGTATAGTCACTCTTTTTCTTCTCGCCCGCCGGGTCGATATACATCACGAAATAATCGCACCTCGGAAGCTCGCGATAAAAATGCATAGCCTCTTTTGTAAAAATTTGAGCTTCGTTTCGCGGATCGTTTTGCTGCTCTTTGTTGAAGGATTTTAAATTTTCGGCGCGCTTTTGCATGAGCTTTAAGATCGGTAGCGCATCGGGCCAAAGCACCTGCGAGCCCTCGTCCATCTGCTTTTTGTGCCGCATATAAAACTCATCGCTGGAGTCCTTTGAGATATTGCGATAAAGCTCGCTCCATTGCTCCCATAGATCCATTCGCCTTGGAAAATTTATCACGGATTGATATTTTTTAGCATTCCAGAATTTAAGCTTGAGTTTCCGAGCCAAAACGCTATCTGCATGCAAGATAGTGCCGATATAAAGTACATCTAAGCTTCCGTCTACGCTGCCTAAATTTAGCACCGCTTCATCGAGCCACTCCTCAAGCTTGTCACGCTGGTCTTTGCTGCGCACGTTCGTGTCGTTTTCCAAATCGTCAAGGACAACCAGATCTGGGCGGTAAACGCCGAATTTCACGCCGCGCAGCCTCTTTCCGGAGCCGAATGCTTTAAGCTTCACACCGTTTTTGGATATAAACTCGCCGATCTTCCAATTCTTACTCGCGCCGCAGACATGCGGGAAGTCCATTTTTAGATTGGCGTTGTCCTCAAGCTCTGCCTTGATCGCTTCAAGGCAGCCCTCCACTAATTCCACGGCATCTGAAATTTCGACAATGAAGCGCTTTTTGGCAAAGCAAATGCACCAAAGCGGAAAGAGCTGCGAGCAATATGTCGTCTTTGCATGCCCGCGTGGCGCGGCTCGAACATATTTGTCGCCGCCCCTCTTTTGCGTCATAGCTTCAAAAATTTGTGCTAGATCCTCGTGAAGCGCGCAGGAGCTATCAATGCTGAAATAGTGCGGGAAATAGGTTTTTGCGAAATATAGAAAATCGTGCTCGGCACGCTTCAGCCTCGCAGCCCTATCTTTAGGAGATAACGGGCTATTGAGATGGATTTGCTCCTTAAGCTCGCCGTTAAGCTCCTCCAGCCAGTCGTAGAAGTCCTTACGCGTCAGCTTGCTAAGCTCGGGCTCTACGGCGCCCGCTTGTTTGTGGCTTTCGCGGCTATCCTGCAAAAAGCTATCCAGCTCATCCTTTGAAAAAAGCATTGTGTGATCCTAAACCTCAAGCTCTTCGATAGCTTTGATAAATTTCTCGCTCTCGATGAGCTCAATAAGCTTTTTTATACACTCTTTGTTTTCGTCATCCTTGAATTTTTCGACTACTAGCATGATAACCTTTTTTGCGATGCTGAGGCGATAGGCCTTTGGATCTTCGTAGCTTGCTACCTTCGTCATTTTCACAAAGCTATCGCCTATCTTTGAAAGCGCATCGGCTTTTTTGCCCGCGGGCATTTCGCTTTGCCTGATATCTTTGATCGCAAGCCGCATCTCTTCGATGAAATTTTGATAGATATTTTGCTTTTCCTCGCCGCCGCGGTTCAGATAGCTCACGGTTTTGAGTTCATCCCAATTACTACCGGCTTTGTAGTTCTTGATCGTCTTTACGTTTTTATTTAAAATTTCAGCTATTCGCTCGACGCTAAAGCCCTTTAGATAAAGCTCTCGCGCCAAATCCTTGATATTTGGTTTCTCAGCCATTTAGGTCCTTTAGATCCATTCGTTTTTCGTAGTGTCTGAATGCCCTTGAAGCAAGCCTCGGCGTATCATCTTTCTTCTCATCGGTCGGAATTTTACCCGCAGCCATTTTCAAAAGCAGCCCCTCGATCTTTTCGATCTGCTCGGCTAGAGTGTATTTCGGAAAGTTGTTGCGCTTTTTTAACTCGATTATCGTGAGATCGACGCAGATATCTTTTAGAAGCTTGGTGGGATTGGCCGGGATCCTTATAAACGATGCGATGAATGCTAGCGCATCGTTTAGGCTATCGTCTATGATGCTTTGATTTATGCTGCCGCTTCCCTCAAAATCGCTAAGCTCCAGCAGCTCTTTGTGCGAAACTTCTTCAAGTAGATCATCGTTTGTTATCATTGGGCTTTATCCTTAAATCTTTTAAGCCTTTTAACGCGCATTAAAAGCATGTTAAAACGTTTAAAACATTTTTTACGTGTGTTCGGTCGTTTTTAATTTAAAAGGGCTTAGAGCCCTTTTAAATTGATTTTTATGCAAATTCAAGCTCAACGATCGCATCAAGCCTATTACAAACGGGAATCGGCCTGCTCTCGCTCACGATGCCCCAGCCTGCACCTTTGTCGAGCACCTCCGGAGCCGCCGCAAAGAATTTGGTCGGAGCCTTGCCGATAGCCGCGGTATGATTAGCCCTCGTATAAATCACTTCGAACATATTGTCGTCAAGCGGTACGACTACTCCTTTTTTGCCGCTCATATAACGCGTAGGCTTACCCTTGGTATTGTCATAGGTCGCATCGTAAGGCATAAAGGTTTTGCCGAAAAGCTCAAGTGTCAATACGTTGTTTTTATCGGTAATTTTTGCCGAATTTGACTTGAGAAGCTCCTCTTTTTCTACAAGGGCAAGCAGTTCCGCATAAAGCTCTCTGGTTACCAATGCTATATACGGCTTCGCGGCCCCCAATACGTCGACTTGAGCGGCCTCTATGTCGTTGAGCAGCGTCATTAGCTTCGTAGTGCTTCCGATCGTGATCTTTTTGCGGTTTGCGGTCAAAGAAAGAAGCACGTTACCTTTGCCGTCCATTACCTTGCCGAATATGGCTCCTGCCGCCATATACTCAAGCGTATTGGTAACGTTGCTTTTTTGCTTCGCAAGCTTTTTACCGATAGCCGCCGAAAGGGACTTCAATTGCTCTTTTTGGGTATTGAGCGTTTTCAGCAAATTCATCTCGCTTGCCGGAAGCGTATCGTATTGCGGAAAGCGAGGAAGCGGCACGGATACTATCGTTTGATCCGGGTTTTTCGTCACCAAATGCTCGCCGTTTTCGCTGACGCTCTCAAGGATTACGCCCGCACCTTTTTCGATGATGATATTGTGCGAATTTGAAAGCGTCGGCGTCCATGTTTTAAAAAATGTGTCCATAATAAAGCTTTGGTCCGCTTTGACCTGATTGACGATCTCGGTCATCGCATCAACTGTGAAGTATTTTAAAAGTTCGTCCATTGTCTTCTCTCCTTATCTCACTACTATTTTTTGCTTAAATAGCGCGGTTTTTAGCTCTGCGGCTACATCCGCAAGCTTAACTTCGCCGAGTACCAGCACGTCGGCATCCCCGGTAGCTTCTACGCCATCGCAGAGCACGCCGAATACCGCAGCGGCATTTGCGATAGTAGCGGTTTGGTTGTCGCTTGTTACCGCAGCGAAGCTTTCGCCGCCATTGATCGTAAATAGCACGGCTCCGCACTCCAAAGCTTTTGTGGTCTCGACCTTGGCGTTGACGCCGAGTATCTTGTTTACGACTACGTCTCCGATAGTATTTGGTTTCTTTCTTTCGTTTGGCATTTCATTCTCCTAATGCAAATTTTACGACGTCGATGTCGTTTTGGGGTTGGTTTTTATTGGCAAACAGATCGTTCTTCGGCAAGTCTGTTTTTTGAGGCGGCGTAACGCCCTTTAAAAACTCTTTAAAGCCGTTTAAATCGGTCTTTGCATAGCTTAGCGCCCACTGCTTTTGTCCCTCGGGAAGCTTATTCGCAATGATGGCACCCTCTACCGCACTCTCCGCAAGCTGCTCGCTTAGCGCTGCAACCTCGTTCCTGCTTGTCTCAAGCTCCGCTTTTAAAGCGGTGATTTGCGCGTCGTATTGCGCTTTTAGCGCAGCGACATCCGCACCATTTTTTTCGTTTTCAGGCATATTTTTCTCCTTTGCCGTAAAATTTTTATTTGCTCTTATCTCTTCAAGCTCATCAAGAAACGGCGTATTGGTTAGCGCGACGCTTTCGATCTCGCAACCTATCCACGCTCCCGTCTTTTTGTCGACCGCTTCAAAATTGAATACGGGGCTTAGGTATCTATACTCGCCGTTTTTGATGTATTCTTTGGCTTTTGCGGTCCAACTCGCCATTCCATAAAGCTTGCCGTCTCGTATATGCATCTCTTTGATCCAGCCCGCCGCGGGTGCCTCACAGCCCATAAGGGTTTGATGCTCGTAGTCGATTACGAGATCTATCTTGCGAGCATCAAAATTAAGCTTCATCTTTTCCAGATCCGCGCTATCGATACGAAATACTCCGCTATAATGCCCTTTCCATTCACCCGGAACCGCTAGTAGCAACTCTACAAGATCATCGCCCGTGTTCTCGCTCTTAAGCGATATTAAATTTGCTTGAAATCTCATCTATTCCTCTTTCGATACAATTGTTACAACTTTACAACCTAGCCCTCTTTGAGCCATTCACTTTTTTCAAGAAATTCGGTCTGAATTTCTCGCGTCAAAACATACATATACCCGTAATCGGTTATGCTGTTATGCGTCACCTTCAAGGTTTTCGGCTCAATCCTAAATTCATTATTAAGCTCTGAATTTCTTAGTTTTTTATCCACTGCTTCGCAAAGAATTGTGGCCTTATATTTATTTTCCTGCCTATAACTTTGCTGCTTACTAGACGTTACCCCTAAAATATGGATATTGTAAGTGCCTATTTTGCTCACCACGTTTTCATATCTCTCGCCTAAAAATTCTACGAATACGAAGCTGTCTCCGCCTTTTATAAGAAGCTCCATCTCATCTTTGTTTTCAAACTCCCCGAGATAGGGCGAAGTGTTTTTGCAAACACCCTTAATCGTTTCGATCAACTCTTTTTCAAACTCTACAAGCATTACATCTCCCGTTCTCGCCATTTTTCGCAACTATAGCGCGAAAAATATCTCAAAATCTATCAAAGTCCTTTGACAAAATTCTTTGACACAATTTTTTGTCAAAATTCTTTGTCACAGTTTTTTGACAAAATCCTTTGACAAAATCCTTTGATAGATTTTGAGCGAGGAAATTCATATTATTGCCGCAAAGAAAACGAGGAGCGAAGAATGAGCCTAATCACAAACATCAAGGAAAACGAGGGCTTTTGCGAGCGAGTATATGAAGATAGCCGCGGCTTTGCGACTATCGGTTACGGCTTTTTGGTTTCGGCCTTGAGCCCCGACGAGCTAGCGCTAAACGGCGGAAGAGTAGAGCCGATGAGCCGCGCGGCGGCGGATCAAATTTTAGAATTGAAACTGCGCAAACTTCGCCCTGCAGTATTTGAAGCCTTTGCCTGGCTTAAAGACAAACCGCAAAACGTGCAGGACGTAGTGATAGAGATGTGTTATCAGATGGGTATTGCAAAGGTGCAAAAATTCGTTACGACGCTTCATCATATTCGCATGGGTGAATATGAAAAGGCTATCGCAAACGGGCTTCGCAGCCTTTGGGCGCAGCAAACTCCAAACAGAGCGAGAAAGGTATTAAATGGGCTTCTTGCTAAACATTAAATTTATACTGGCGACTTTTGCGGTAATAGCGGTATTGTGCGGAGCCGAAATTTTAAGCTTAAAAAGCGATATTTCGCAGCTAAGCGCTGAAAATGCAGGGCTAAAGGTGCAGTTACAGCAATGCGAGCTAAACCTAAGCCTACAAAACGCCGCGATCAAATCCCTTGAGGTGAACGCAAGCCGCCGCAACGAGGATAAGATCCAAAGCGTTTCTAAAATTTACATAAAAGACAAAAGTTGTGAGGCACAACTCAATGCGTATAAAAAACTTCTTGATAGCGCTTTTTAGTGTACTTTGTTTATGCGGCTGCGGCGCAAAGGAACCGCAGGTAAAGCAGGTCTATGTGCCTGTGCGCTGTAATCTGAAAATGCCGCTTAAACCTGCGGCAAACGGCAGCTTTGAAGCGCACAAAGAGCTTGTGAGGTATTTTCTCAAATGCGAAGAGATAGCCAAAGACTGCACGAGGAGCGAGTAATGAAAACTTTGATTTATCTACTTAGAGCTTTTGTCTTGGTGGTATTTAATCTTGAGCTTTACGTAGTCTTTGACAACTTTATACGAAGCGAAAATTTAGTACTCCTTCTTTGGTCGCTTTGTATAGGTATTACCGGCGCTCTTTTTTCGCCTACGTCGCTATATAAAACCTTTAAAGTATGAGCCATGGAGTATCTGCTCTATATATTAGCTGCAGGCGTTGCGGGCAGCGTAACGGCCTTTTTGAAGTATGGCGAGCGTGGCGCGGGTAATTTTATCAAACGAGTATTGGACGGCTGTTTTAGCGCATACATCGTTTATGAAATATCTTTCTTTTTCTGCAAAGATATGCGCCTTAGCCTTGCGATCTGCGGGATCGGCGCTTTTAAAGGCAGCGGGATTTTAGATTTAGCGGTCGGATTTATAAGAAATAAATTTGATCTAAACGATAGAAACAAGGACGAACAATATGAGCAATAATCTAAATGAGATCGGCATCATAAGCGAAGTAAGCGGGAATCGCGCAAGGGTTGCGATCGGTGCCTTGGTAACCGATTTTTTGCCCGTATTTCAGCCTTTTGCAAATTCCTTTGCCACGGGCTTTGCTCCGATCCGAGTGGGCGAGCAGGTGCTTGTGCTGCCGGTACGAGGCGAGCTCAACGCAGGCGTGATCCTACGTGGTATCTATCAGGCCGCTCACAAGGCGGCCGCGACCGATAAGAAGATCCACGCAAGTTTTGAGGATGGAGTAAGTTTTTCGTATGATACGGCTAGCTCCACTCTTGAAATTTCAAGTCCGAAACAGATCAATATTACCTGCGAAAGCGCAAATTTGAGTGCAAAAAGCGTAAACGTAAAAGCGGATGATACTACCGTACAAAGCGGCAATATCAAGCTTTTGGGAAATACGATCATTCAAGGATCAATCTCGACCGCAGGAAGCGACGGGGGGAGCGGAAGCTTTGCGATCAATGGAGATCTGAGTATCATAGGCTCGCTCAAAACAAGCGGAGATATAAGCGACAGCAGGGGCTCGCTTTCGAGCCATACCAACGGCGGAGTAGCGAGGGATTAAGATGAAATACCTAGTAAGCGTAGAAGATAGTATAAAAGATATTCTAAGCACTCCTATCGGCTCGCGCGTGATGCTGCCGCAGTACGGCAGCCGCCTTTTTGAGCTGATCGATAGACGGGTCAATGATGAGTTTCGCGCCGATTTGAGCTATTTCGTCATTGAGGCGGTGCAAAGATGGGAGAAGAGAGTGCAGATCGATGAAGTGAAGCTCATAAGCTTCAAAGATCACAAGCTCAGCTTTAAAATCGTGCTAACAAACGGCAAAGAGATCGGAGTAGAGATATGAGCTTTCTTAAAAATTTGCCCTATCCGAACGTCATCGAGCAGCTGAGCTATGATGAAATTTTAAAGAATATTAAAAGCCTCTTTAAAGGCTCTTTAAACGACGATGAAATTTCGCTTCTTGAAAGTGACCGCTTTTCGGCTCTGCTTGAAACGCTTGCATATCGAGAGCTACTTTTGCGAGCCCGCATAAATAGCGCCGTAAAATCTATGCTGCTACCTTTTGCACAAGGAGCCGATCTGGATAATATCGTTGCGATGTACGGAATCGCACGCAAAAAGGGCGAAAAGCCCATAGCGGAAGTGGAATTTAGCCTAAGTATGGCGCGCGATTCGGACGTACTAATCCCAAAAGGCACTATCTTGTGCGCAAGCTCCGGCGAGCTTGCCGCTATCAAAGACGACATCACGATCGCAGCGGGGCAGCTAAAGGGTACGGGCCATAGCGTATTGCAGGCTTTCGTCAAGCAAAGCGATCTAAAATGCGAGCTCATCCAAACGCCTTTTTCATTCGTACTCAAGGCGCGCCAAACATCGCGCTTTGAAGGCGGCGCAGATGAAGAGAACGACGAGAGGCTGCGCGATCGCGCCGTGCTTTCGCTGGAGCGATTTTCTACGGCGGGAAGTAGGAAAGCCTATATCTATCACGCGCTAAGCGCGAACGCCAAGGTAGAAGAAGTAAGCGCGATAAACGGAGGACCTGGTATCGTAAAACTCTATCTAAAAACTGCCGATATGAGCGAAGAGACGAGAGCGGATGTGCAAAGCTACCTGAGCGGCGAGCGGGTGCGACCGCTTTGCGATACCGTAGTCGTAGAAAACGCCAAAGTCATAAACGCCGTCATCAAAGCCGAGCTTGAGCTAAAAGATATGCTTTTGCAGGCTAGTATTCAAAGCGAGATAGAAGCCGGCAGGACCAGTCTAAGCCTCGGTGAGGATCTGAATCTAAGCTATGTTTATTCAGCTCTGCACCGCGAGGGAGTGTACCGAGTAAATTTAAAGCAGCCCGCTGCCGACATAAAAGCGGATGTGGATAGTTTTGTGAAAATCAAATTTGAGCTGAGCTTTGCAAAGGCCGTATTATGAGTATTTTACCGAGCGGAAAGTCAAAATTTGACAAGAAGCTGGATGATCTTTTTGGACTTAGCTTAGCAGGTCTTGATATAGGCGTGATAAACATCCTGGCGGATAGCTGCTCCGCTTCGCTTCTTGGGATTTTGGCAGATAGCCTGGATGTGAATATAGAAGGCCTAAATGAAACCGGCGCAAGGCTGCTTATCAAGGAGGCCTTTAAAATCCACTACTATTCGGGCACCTTCTACGCAGTCAAAAAGGCAGTGAATGCGATCGATAGCGGAGCGATCATAGTAGAGGGAAATTTAGGACAGAAATATGACGGCTCTATCAAATACGATAGAAGCAGATTTTACGGCTCAAATTCGCACTGGGCCGAATACAGCATCATAAGCAGCGTTCCTCTTTCAAAGAGTAAGGCGGCGGCGATAGCGGAAGCAGCAAAAGCAGCGGCGCCCGCAAGGTGCGTGCTAGCTCTGATTGAGCATTCAACAAATCAGATCAAGCACGATGGACAGATAAGGTATAACGATCAATTCAACTATGGAGCATACAATGGCTAATGTCAAAGAAGATAAAATTTGGGAAGAAGGGATATATCAGCTCGAAGTAACCGACCCCGTAGTAGGCGGAATAGACGGCATAAGTAACAAGCAGGCTAAGCAGCTGGCTAATCGCACGGGATATCTAAGAGAGCAGATCGAGAACGATAAAAATAGCGTAGATACCGCCCTTGCGAAGAAGCGAGACGTTGAGGATAGCTACTCAAAAACTGAAGTGAATGAAAAGTTTACCGATGCAAATAAGCTTATCAAAGAGAAGCTAGACAAAACTGAAACCGCGGCAGATAGCACAAAACTCGGTGGGCTTACCGCCGATAAATATGCCCTCAAATCCGAGGCTAGCGACGGGCTAAAGATAGGCTCATATCTGCTTTGGTCCAGCGATCGAACTACCCCGGCGGGCTTTCTTCCGGCAGACGGCAGGAGACTTCAGAAATCCGAATATATCGAGCTTTTTGACGTCATCGGCTATACCTATGGCGGAAGCGGCGAGCACTTCAATCTACCAAAATTCAACGACGGCAAATTTATCCGTTCCACTGGTGGCAATGCTGCAAGCCTCGGTGTATCACAAGATGATGCCATAAGAGACATTGTGGGAGAGCTGATCAACACTAATGATCGAGTAACCGGTACTGGAGCATTCAGGAGGATTAGAGACGGGGACCCTAAAGGAGGTCTTGGCGGAGGACCAAACGGCAGAGTCGTAGAATTCAAGGCGTCTAACGTAGTGCCTACCGCGAATGAAAATCGTCCATACAATATGAGCGTAATCATACTCATCAAAGCAAAAAACGTCTTTGAGGCCACAAACATAGACAAATCCCCGTATGCCACCGAAACAAAGGCCGGTATCGTAAAGCTCAAAAATTCCATCACAGGGAATTTGAGCGATACTGCGGTATCGGAAAAGGCAGCGAAAGAATACATGGACAAAAACGCTAGCATCGGTATAGGCCAAACGTGGCAGGATGTCACAACTCAAAGACAATACGGAGTAGTCTATACAAATACCACAGATAGGCCTATTATGGTTTATGTAAAGACTTCATCTGGAAATGGGCAAATAGTAACTTTGTTTGTCAATGGTATAGAAGCAGCAAACGGAGGCTATGCTCAGGGTAGCGGAGACGACGGTATAAATTGCATAGTGCCGCCAAATGCGACATACAAGCTCGCTGGGAATGGTACGGGCTTTGGGAAATGGGCGGAGCTAAGATAAGGAATAAAGATGAAATACTACAAAAATTCACAAAACGAAGTCTATGCCTATGACGATGACGTGGGCGAAGAACAAATAGCGGAGGGGTTAACCAAGATAACAGAAGCGCAGGCAAAAAGTATGCTTGAGCCGAGCCTTGAGGAGCTCAAAGCGGCAAAGACCGCCGAGCTCGCTTCGTGGGTAAACGCAATGGGTGAGAGCTGCAAGGTTGAGATCAAAGACTTTGGCGCCGTCAACGGCGGATATAAATACCTGCTCAATATCGAAGCCATGATCGATACTTTTGATAGTCTAGAAGTGCGGGCGTTTCGAATGCACGATAATTCGATGAAAAAGATAAACGGGCAGGAGGATCTCAAAAAGATTAAACGCGCCATTCAGATTGCTGGGCAGAAGCTGCACGTGCTGAAGTGGGGCTACGAAACCGCAATCGAGAAGGCAAAAACCGCAAAGGCGCTTGAAGCTATCAAATTTGCAGACACAATAGAAGTATAGGAGGATTTTATGGGATATTTTATACTATTTTTGACGAGCTTTATTCTTGGGATTTTGACTTGCCCGATAGTGATTTTCTTGCGGGCGCGCAAATGCGATCAGTGGGATCATTCCAATATGATGAATATCTTTCGCGTGATCGCGCACCTTGCGACGCACCCCGACGACTTTGCGAAATTTCAGTATGAGGACGGCTCAAAGCCTTTTTGGTATCTAGGCGGCGATGAGTTTGCAGACATAGTCAAAAGCCGTCCAAAGGAGCGATGATGTTTTGGATACTCAATAGGCTACGCGGACAATACGGCTATTTTGCAAAAGCGAATGCCTTGGTGGTAGCGCTACTAATATTTGCCTTTTACGGTAATTTTTTCATAGCTATCGTTTGCGGGCTTGGCTACCTTGCAGGAGAAGCCAAGGGCTGGGGCGTATGGATAGGTGCTCTTGTCAGACGAGGCAGCTATACCCCTGAGAGCGAAAACAGACTGATAGAGGCGGCGGCGCGGAAATTCATCGATCCCAAAGCGCGCTGGCTAGCATATTGCAGACTTTGTCTCGCGATCCGCGGTCTGATTTGGTGGCTACCGGTATTCGCGCCGCTAGTCTTTGCGGGCATTTATGGCGCGCCGCTTCTAGCCGTAGCTCTTGCGGTAGGTTTTCCGCTTGCTTGCGAGTTGGGATACTGCACGAAATTTATCTTCACTTTTAAGAAATTTGAGGTAAACACGGCATGGGCTAGGCAGGAGCTCTTTTACGGTGCAATGCAGGACTTGGCGTTTATTGCCCTATATTTGATATCGAAATTTTAAACAAAGGAGAAAAGATGGCTGCAAAATTTGGAGTAAACATAACCGTTTCGGCAGAGGCGGCGCGACCGATAAGCGTAGAAAGTACTACGCCGATCGGGATCGCAGGATATGAAGAGGTGCTGGGAAACGGCCTACATTTTTACATGACGACAGACAAGGCGATCACTGCGATCGAAGAGATCTACGCCGCCAAAAAGAAAGCAAGCGAGGAGTTTAAAAAGGGTTCGATCTATCGTGCACTGAAAGCCATCAGCGATCAAAGCGTGCAGACACAGATCATTCTAAGTGTCTTTACTCGCACCGACAATAATGACGATAGCGACGACATTACTGATTGCAAGGCTGCAATTGAAGCATTTAAGAACGCAAAAAGCTCACTGGGCTATCGCCCAAATTTAATCATTGCTCCCGAATATAGCGGTGAGGACGCAATCAAAGCAGCACTCGAAGCTATGGCCACAAGGCTCAAAGCCACCGGTATCGTCGATCTAAAAGCAAGTGCCGCAAACGAGGCTATCGCAAAGATGAAAGATTTTGGCACGGCACGGCTGGTTGCGGCATATCCCTATGTCAAAATTTGGGATGATGAAACAAACGGCTACGTTATGAGCCCGCAAAGCGCTCGTATTGCCGGAATGATCGCCTATGTGGACGGTCTTAGCGAGTTTGGATACAGCGATAGCTATTCTAACCGAGTGATGGGCGGTATCAGCGGCACGGCAATAGACGTAGACTTTGAGATGGGAGAGACCTGCACGGCAGATGAGCTTAGAGCAGCGCATATCAGCACGGTCATTCGCGAGCAGGGCTTCAGGGCTTGGGGCGGAGAGACTAGCGATGTTGATAGCATTTGGCAGGATCTTGCCAGGGTAAGGATTTTTGATCGTATCTCGCAGGCTTGCCAAAAAGGGGTGTTTTTCGCGATAGATCGCAAAGCAGATCAACTCTATCACGCAAAAAGAAGCGTAGATGAGCTACTGCGGGCTCTCGTAGGAGCTAGAGTACTGCTCGGGTATGAACTTAGCTGGAGCGCAAAGAATACTTTAGCAAATATCACGGCAGGTAAATTTTATCTTGACGTCAGAATGCAAAATAACCCAATCGTAAAGCAACTAACGCTAGATTTCATCTACGTAGATACATACGGCAAGGTGCTAATGGATGCGCTCAGCAGATAGAGAGACGGAGAATTTTAAAACAAGGAGAAAAGTATGAAAAGAATTATCCCTCAAGCGGTGCAAGAATGCAACGTATTCATCAACGGTCAGGGCTATTTAGGCGTTACAAAAACGCTCAAACTTCCTACTATGGAGTTTGAGACGATAGAGGCCAAAGGTGCGCTTAGCGCAAATTATAGCAGCGGCATTTTGGCTGCGACCGAGGTAAGCTTTACGATCCGCATTGCAGATAGAAACACTTGGCTTGCTATGGGTCTGAATGCCTTTAGCTCGCGCGTGCCGTTTCTTTTCACCGCCTCGATCTATCAAGCATCAGGCGAGCCGAAGCCGTTTAGTGCAGCATTTACCGGCGATATTACAAAGATTGAATTTGCAGATTTTGAAAGCGGCGCCGAGATGGAGGTTACTATCACGCTTCAAGCGCATTTTGTCGATATCAATATCGACAAGACGCCGATGGTGTTAAAAGATGCCGAAAACATGATCCTAATGATCGGCGGGGTGGATTATATGGCTAAGGTACGAGCAAATTTAGGAGAGTAAAAAATGAGAAATATCAAAGTGAATTTGCCGATTTGTGGCGAAGAGGTAGAGGTTTTTGCACCGAGCGTAAAAACCTTCAAAGCTGTTTCGGCTGAAAAAACCGAGATCGAGCAAAGCATAAAGCTCTGCGCTGCTTGCGCCAACAAAACCCCGGCGCAGATCGAGGAGCTCGATATCGCCGATTTTAACGTTTTACAAAAGGCGGTACAGGGTTTTTTGGACGTTTGAGCGCAGCCGATAATGAAAACATCGCGCTGCTAGGCTACGTGTTGCATTTTAGCTATAGCGAAATTTTAGATATGGATATGATCGATTTTAGTGAATTTGTGGCTATAAGTATTAAAATTTTAAAAGCGCAAAGTGGAACGCTCAAAGCCTAAATAGGCGCTTAAGCGTCTTGTGAAGCGGATCTAAAAATAGCATGACTAGCGGTACTACGACAAAAACCACTAAAATGGGGTTGACCTCTAGTCCGAAAATCACGCTTAAGATAAGTACGGCAGCCGTTATTAAACAGCTATAGATATCTACTAATTTTGAATAGTTCATAGCTGTATTCTAACATAAATTTTAAAATTTGCAGCAGGAAAGGAGGTAAAATGGATAATCAAACTACGCTCGGCATAAGTATAGGGCTAGTTTTGAAAGGACTTTCTGGCGTAAAATCTGCCGATACCGCGATAAAAGGGCTTGCGCGTAGTGCAAAAAACGCCGGCGTAAGCGTAAAAAGTATAAGCGAAAATTTGCGCGGGCTAAAGGGCGTAAGCAGGGATATAGCTCGCTATAAACAAACAATTTCGGATGAAATAGGAAATCTTGCGGGCACTCTTGCAAAAACCGCAAGCCTTGCCGTGCCGATAAAATTTGCCATAGACGATGAAGCAGCCTTTGCCGATGTGAAAAAATATGTAGACGGCACCGATGAGGAGATGGCAAAGCTTAAAGGCGAGCTTAGAAATCTGAGCACAAGCTTCGGCAAGAGCTTTAGTGACGTTGCCTCTATCGCCTCAGAGGGCGGAAAAGCAAATTTAAGCGGCGATGAGCTCATAAAATACGTCAGACTTACTACGACGGCGATGAGCGCCTTTGCTATGAGTGCAAACGATGTCGGTAAAGCTACGAACAATATGTTTGTAGGCTTTGGTATCAAAAACACCCAAGGTATCGAGGAGCTTTTCGACACCATAAATCTACTCGACAATAAGGTAAAAAACGCTAACGCCGATCAAATTTTAGAGGCTACCTCTTTACTCGCCGCTACGGCGAGGATGATAGATTTAGACGGCAAGACTACGGCTGCATTCGCCTCTACCCTACTTAGCACAGGTAAAGCCACGAGCGTCGTGGGTACTTCGCTGAACGATTTTTTTACTACGCTTGCGAGCGCGGAAAAACAACCGAAGAAATTCCACGAGGCCCTGAAACAAATCGGATTGGACGCAAAAACACTCAAAGAAAATTTAAACAAAGATTCTACCGCCGCGATGGTGGATTTCTTAGAGAGGATCAAGGCTGCGCCTAAAGATGCGCAAGCTGGAATTCTCTATGACCTCGTAGGCGGCAACTATAATGATGAGATAGCATCTCTAGTGCAGAACATAGACGAGCTTAAAGCAAATATCGCTATGGCGCGCTCTGCCGAAGCCAAGGGCTCTATGGAAAAAGAGTTGCAGGTTAAGCTCAATACTACCGCCTCGGCATTAGATAGATTGCATCAAAGTTGGATCAATTTAGCCTCACAAATCGGCGAGACCTTTTTACCGGTCGTAGATAGCGCAGCGAAACTATTAGCGGCTTTCGGAAACGTATTGCGAAAATTTAACGAAAAATTTCCTACGCTTAGCAAACTTATCACTGGTGCGGTAGGCGGCTTCATAGCTCTTGGAGTAGCGATCAGCGGCGTTAAAATAGGCTTTGCAGGCCTTATGCTTGCTTTTGCGCCGTTTAGAACGGCCTATCATATTATTGCCCTGATGGTCAAAGGAATGTGGGCGCTTGGCGCCGCTACGCTTCGCACAAACATCGCACTTGTGGCGCAAAAAGCCGCCCTGATTGCTCACGCCGTAGCAAGTAAGGCTGCTGCTGCCGCTATGGCTATATTGCGAGGCGCAAGTATCGCAGCGGCTGTGGGTTTTCGCATAATGAAGCTGGCTCTAATCACTACGGGTATCGGCGCCATAGTCGTGGGGCTTGCTACGGCCGCAGTGTGGCTGTATGAGAATTGGGATCGAGTAAAAGCCTTTTTTCAAAACTTTTGGCAAAAAATCAAACCGGAATGGGAGAGCTTTAAAAGTTGGTTAGATAGCTGGATAGAGGCATTTAGTAGCGTATTTGATGAGACGGTGGCGTGGTGGAAGGATCTATTTGCGGACTTTTTCGGCTGGATAGGCGAAAAGATCGATTGGATACTTGGCAGCGTTAAAAGCGTAGGGGAATTTTTTGGCTTTGGAGATAATAGTGCGCCGGTTATGACGCCTGCGTATAGCAGTGCCGATCGAAATTTCACCCCAGCTCCGAATCGTCCTATGGGTGAAGCACTCAGCACTCTTAGTTCAAGTAGCGCCGGGGGCAGCAATACAAATATAACCTTTAACGGAGATTTTAAGATTGACGCACACGGTGGCAATATCGATACCGAAGCCTTTAAGCGGCAAATTTCAAAGGATGTGCAAGAGGCTATCAGACGAAATGAGCGAAACGCCAGAAATACGGACGTGAGAGGTTAAAAATGGTCTTAAATTTGGGCGGCTTTAAATTTGAGTGGAAACAGACGAGCGAAATATCAGTAGAAACGGAATTCGGCATGAACTCCACCGAGAGGATAAACAACCATTCCGCTCTGCTGAATGCTAACCTGGGCACGCAGAGCATTACTCTTAGCGGACAAACTCTGCCATTTGCCTGCGACGGACAAAGTGCGCTTAAGCCGCTTTATGCTTTGGCAGAGCTGCGAAAATCCTTACCGCTCGTGACGGGGCTGGGTAAATATCTAGGCAGATTTGCGATAGAAAAGATCAGCGAAAACAGATCCGTATTCGCTCCAAATGGAGCATTTTTCACGCAAACATTCAACCTTACGCTTAGAAGAGATTACGATGCAGACGAAATCTAATCAAAAAGAGAAGAGATGATTTATAAAGCAAAAGACGGTGAGCGATTGGATCAGATCGTTTATAGACATTACGGGCATTTAAGGTATTTTGAAAGCGTGCTGGAATTGAATCCAAAGCTAGAGGTTGTTTTAAAGGTGGGCGATAGCGTAACCCTGCCGGAATTGAGTGAAGAAAAAATACCGCAAAAGCAGGCCGCGTTATGGTGAGAAAACCCATATTTCGCCTTTTGGCAAATGAAAAAGATATCACGCAAACCATAAAGCAAAATTTGATTAGCCTAGGCTTTGACGACAAAGAGGGCTTTAAAAGCGACGAAATAAGCTTTAAAGTGCACGGCATCTTTGCAAAGCCGACATTCGGCGACAAGCTTGAGCTATATTTGGGTTGGGCGGGCGAAGGTGAAGGAGGCGCTGATAATATGTGGCTGTGCGGTAAATTCGCCGTGCAGACCTGCGAACGAGATTACAAAGAGCAAAGCACCGAGGTGCGTGCGACTGCCGTAGATTTTGCCGGCGAGATCAAGATTAAAAAGCGCCGCAGCTGGGAAAATACCACGCTTTTTGCCATAGCCGGCAAGATCGCGGACGAAAATGCCCTGCGCCTCAAAACGAGCGGAGAGGATATGGCAATCAGATCGCGCCTACAAGACGGAGTGGGCGATTTAGAGTTTTTGTACTCGCTTAGTAAAGAACTAGGCTATCTAGCCGCTACTAAAAACGATACTCTGATCCTCGTGCCAAAAAGTGGGGATGATGAAGCAGGCGAAGCAAAGACAGAGAGCGGACTGCCGCAAATAGAGCTAAACTTAAGCGAACTCGAGTCTCTAAATATCACCGAGGCGAATCGCAATGCTTATGGTTCGGTCGTGTGTGAATGGCAAGATGTGGAGAGCGGCAAGCGTAAGCAGATCAAAGTAGGCAAAGGCAAACAGACCTATAAGATGCAGATCCCGGAGCCGAAAAGCGATGCTGAAGCTTATCGACTAGCGCAAAGCAAGCTAAATGAGCTAAAAAAGGGCGGTATAAACGGGCGGTGCTCGTGTATGGGCGCCAATATCGTCGCGGGCGCGCAGGTCAAATTTAAAGGTGCGCCGGGGCTTGAGGATGTTAAATTTAGCGTGAAATCGGTTTCGCATACGCTAGAGCCGTCAACCTACAATATAGAGATAGAATTTGAAGGGTAAAGGAGTAAAAATGGTCTTAGAAATCGTTAGATTTAAAGAGATTGATGATATGACGCTAGGGCACTTCGTATTGCGCGATGAGGGGCGAGAGGTGCTAAAGGGATATACTTGCGAGCCTGCGGGCCCCGATACTACACAAAGCGGCATGGATAGACGCATACCGCAAGGACAGTATCAAATAGCCTGGCACGATAGCCCTAAATTTAGAGCAAGATTGCCTCTGCTTTGGAATAAAATAGTACCAAAAAGCCGCTGCATTCTGATCCACGCCGGCAATACCGGAAGCAATACCGAGGGTTGCGTGCTACTGGGCAACTCTTTGGGCGCGCGCGGAGTGAAAGACTCTCGTGCGGCTTTGAGCGCACTACTTGCCACCGTAAAAGGGCGAGAATTCGCAGTGCAGATTAAAAACGAGATAAAGGAATGAAATGAGCGTTTTAAAAGATACAAATAACACCCCAAAATGGGGGGGGGGGGGGGGGGGGGGTAAATAAACCCCTTCACGCTCCCTTTGCCTGGATAGGCGGCAAGAGCAAGCTAGCGGCGCAGATCATACCTCTAATGGCTCCACATCAAAAATATATTGAGGTATTCGGCGGGGCCCTATCGGTTTTTTACCGAAAGGAGCCAAGTAAAATTGAAATTTTAAACGATATAAACGGCGACCTCATAAACCTACACCGAATAATCCAAACTAGACCGCAGAGCTTAAACTCGTATCTTAACGGGCTCTTAAGAAGCAGAGAGATCTTTTATGCTATCAAGCACAGAACCATTAAGCCGCGCAATAAGATAGAAGCGGCGGCGTTTTTCTATTTCCAAATTGCGGCAAGCTTCGGCGCAAAGGGCGATCACTTCGCTATGCCAAAAGGTCGCAGCGCTAAAAATATTTATAGGGATTTTTACGTTTATTCGCGCAGATTAAAGCGTGCTACTATCGAAAATCTAAGCTACGAGAAGCTTATAAAAGAGTATGATAGCGAGGATAGCCTCTTTTACTTAGATCCGCCGTATGTCGGCACCGAAAATTATTACAAAACGGCAGGCGGATTTAGTAGGCAAGATCACCAAACTTTGGCTGAAATTTTACGAGGTATCAAAGGCAAATTTATGCTTAGCTACAACGATTGCGAGCCAATACGAGAGCTTTACCGGGGCTTTAATATGAAAGAGCTAAAGATTAGCTATTGCCTCAATAATGCAGCAGGGCGAAAGAGCAGTAGCGAACTTTTGATTATGAATTATTGAGGATTAAAGGCTTTTTAAACGGTATTTAAAAGATAAAATTGCATTTAAAATGATAGTAGGAAAAGTAATTTTTCGGTCTCACTCTCATTTTAAATGTCGATTACTATCATTTTTCGTGCGCGGTAACAGATAGAATTCAGCTCGTAATTTAAAATTTCAAAATTCTAAACCGCGAAATTTTATGCCAAAAAATTTCACGTCCCAATCGGCACGAAGTATCTGCTGCCCGAGCCGCGCATAAAATTCTGCGCTTTAAAATTCCAAGCCATAAAATTTTACGCTACGAAATTTCACCGGCAAAATTTTATGTCGCAAAACCCCGCACCCTAAAATTTAAAAGCAGCTCTTGCTACAAAATTCCGCGAGCTTAATTTATGCTGCCGCAGCGGTATTTGCCTGCTACGAAGGTGATTTTATCGCGGATCTGAGCGATCTGTCTTAGCGCCTCCGCCAAGAAATCCACGTCGCTTTCGTCATGGATGAACGAGAAGCTAGCCCGCACCCAAGCGGGTTTGCGCGACATTTCGGTATCGGGTTGTAAACCGAGTAGATCAAAGCCGTAAGGTGCTGCACAGTCGCAGCCTGCGCGGGTCTGGATCTCAAATTTCTGCCCGAGCACTCCGGCTAGCGCGTCTGCGCCGAGACCTTTCATATTAAAAGCAAAGATCGGCACGCGCGGCGCGGTAAGATTGCCGTAAATTTCAATCTCGGGGATTTTTGGAATTTCACTTATGAAGCGCCTGCAGATCGCCTCTTCGCGCGATTTGATCGCCTCTAGTCCCGCGCTTTTGCGAAGCTTTAGAGCAAGATAGGTTCGTACCAGCGCGATGATGCCCGGCGTGCCCGCCTCTTCTAGGCGCTCCTTATCGATTATAAAGCGCTGCGTTAGGGCATCTGCGTATTTGATCGTGCCGCCTCCCGCGAATGTCGGCTCCTCGCCGCGCAAAAGCTCCTTTCGCACCGCCAAAATCCCGCTAGCGCCCACGCCGCCCAAAAGCTTGTGCGCGCCGAAAAACACTCCGTCGCAAAAGCTGGTATCTACGTTTTCGTGCGCGATGAGCGCGCTAGCATCCACAAACAGCCGCCCGCCGTGCGCTTTTAGCATCAAGTAAGCGCGCTTGTAGTCTATCTTAAGCCCCGTCACGTTTGATGCCGCGGTAAGCACGCCGTAAATTTCGCGCCCTTTGTTTGCTGATAGTATTTCGCCCAAGCGCGCAAAATCCATCAGCCCGCTTGGATCCGGCGGCACGCGCACGACCTCGCAAAGCCCCTGCCGTAGGCTGATCTCAACGGAGTGATGCTCAAAAGGCGAGATGATGAAAAGCGGCAGCTCTTTTATGCTCTCGCGCCGCAAGCCGAACCTGTCTCGCGTAGCAGGCGGCAGGTAGATGCCTAGAATTTCCCAGAGCTTCTTTATCGCCGCAGTCGCGCCGAAACCGCAGGAGATCAGGTAGTAGCGCTCCTCGCAGCCCAGAAGCTCTTTGATTTTGGCTCTTGCATTTTCGTAGTAATCGCTCGTGATCTCGGCGCTCTCTCCGCCTGCGGAGTGGACGTTGGCATATGTTGCAAGCACGCGCTCGATCTCTGCTTCTATAGGGCGATACGCAAGGCCCGAGGCGGCGCAATCGAAGTATTTGACCC
>ERZ772766.199-NODE-199-length-36257-cov-7.292470_pt1 | contig 36257 bp, 46 predicted proteins | sample MGYA00511379_ERZ772766 | MGnify/ENA primary metagenome ERZ772766 (study PRJEB29015, sample SAMEA2737895) | human oral metagenome | biome: human oral; feature: human-associated habitat; material: dental | place: China | collected 2116 ... | reverse complement strand
TAATTTTCTATATTATATCAAAATAAAAAGAAAAAGTCAATAGAAAAAGAGCAAAACTGCTCTTTTCTTAATGTTTCGTTACATCAGACCAACGCAACACATTCTTGTTGTAAGGACTATACTTACTGTACCGTGTAAACAATAAAACTACTAACATTGCAAGTACCAAACTACCAAAGAAAGTAAAGGCTGGTACAAAACCATGTGTGTTTACATAGGTTTGAAGTTGACTCCCTGAAATAGAAGCACCTTCGGTAGTAAATGGAGAAGGTACAGAGAGATCGTAAGAATCTCGGAATACCCACATCACAAACTTATTAACTAAAGGACTAATTGCCAAAGCAAGTAGAGCAGAAATTAAAAGCATCCAATTCTCTAAATGGCTTAAGCGCTTATAAGCTTTAGACTTCTCTTTAGCACAAGTCAAGTATAAACAACCATTCAACTTGAAATACTTACAGTAAATATAAGGACTTTCGAGTTTGCCCATAATGATACCCAAATAATCATATTCCATAGTATCTACATCTGTCACATCAACTGTGAAGTCAACCATATCAAGCTCTTTTGCCTTCTCGACTTCTGGTTGAATTATGGAAGTTAAAAGGTCAAGTTTCTTACGCTCTTCGTTAAAAGCTGACTCATCTGTTAAAAGCAAAGTATATTTAGTAAGCAGTTCAGAATAAGAACGCTTTTTAAACAATTTCATATCGTTGTCCTTTCAAAATTTGAATAAATTTAGCTTAGCACAAAATACTTAGTTTGTCAATGTTTTCAAGCTTATCAAAGTAAACTTCTCGACGGAGAAATTGAGCTACTGAAGTTTTTCTAAATAACCATAGATAAATTTCAATAAAGATTGAAACCCTTAAAGTAGTCATGAAAAGCATAGAGAAAATCTCAAACCAGATTGGAGGTTGAACTACTTCAGTTGGTTTTGTACTATATGTATCTAACAAATAGAAGAAATAGTACAAAAGACCCATACTAGCAAATGCAAGTAAAATTGAGGCAATATAACCCCCTACGAAAAGTGCAAGATTTACTTGATACCGCTTGTCTCTTGGAGGTTTAGCTCTATACAAGTTCAACTCATGTACAGAACCTACTTTCTCCCATTTGTAATAGGTAAACTTACAACCTAGCAATTCTAAAACCTCTGGGAGCAAACTTAAGTCAAAAGGTGCGTTATCTTCAATTACAATCGAAGTGTCTAGTAAATTCCCGTTTGAATCATAAGAGATAAACTCTCTAATCTCTTTAGACATAACTTCAATTAACTTGTCTTTTACTGCTTGAGAAATAGGAGAACTCACATAGGTTTTAGGCAAAAATTCTTTGAAATCATCGATGTAACCTTGAAGTATATCAATCATCGTCTACCACCTTATCAAATCTTACCGTATTCTTGAACTCATCAGCAAATTTTAAATGATGGAAAGCCAATGAAGAACTGATGTTGGCGAGAATCCAAATAATAGATACCCCAATAATGGCTAGTAGGTAATTGAACAAAGTTGGAGCAAATAAGGTAGACTGCAACAAATCCAAGTAAGTTTTTGAGAACAAATAAACTGGAACTGCAAAAACCAAAGCAAAAACAAACCAAAGTAAGAGTCTCAAAATATACGCTCTGTGAAGCCGAGAAATCGCTTCTGGGCGATTTTTATAGAGAGTGAGTAGAAATTTACCTTCAAACTTTTCAAGTCGTGTATAGGCGATTTTAGAGCCGATTTTGGATAGTGCTTGGGAAAGCAAATTATAATTGAACTTTGAAGGATCTAAAAGAGTAAATGTCAAACTCTCTAAGTTGTTCTTCTTCATAAAATCTAGTTGAGGTCGCAATTCTTCAACCATAAAACGAATCGTTTCTCTATCTCGTTCTACTTGACGGTCTTTCTTACGTTGTTCCAATTCTTTTAACTGACGGTTTTCATCGCCAAATAAGAACCCAAGCCAAAACATATTATAGTCCTTTCCCTAACTGAAATTCCAAAGAAAGGGTGTGACTACCTCTAAGTCCTGTAATGGTAATTTTCTCAGAACTTGCAGAAAAACCAAATGGATATTGTAGAGCTTGTCTCACTTCTCTTGTTGTTAGAGGAAGGAGGTCATTAAACCAAAGATGAACTTCTGTATCAATTAAATCTGTGAAGTCCACATAAACTGAGTTGTGCATCACCTTTTTAACTTCAGTAGGTGGAATAACTGCAACCCTTACCCAATTAGGTGCAAATGCTTGAATCACTGCTACTACTTTCCCTTCCAAATAAACAAATGTTTCGTAAACATAACCATCCGACATAGGATTGATAGAACCCTCAATCTTAAAATCAAACTCATAATCTTTGAGTTTATCATAACTTCCAAAATCTTCACTCACTAAAGATTGTTGAATGAAAGCGGAAAGTTTTCTAAACGCACCTTTTTGTTTCTGAGAATAAGGAAATGTTTCAAGTAAAATTGTGTCCATTTTATCACCTTCTCTTTCTAAACCAAATCAAACTCAATAAATAAGTTGAACTCATTCTTTCTACTGTGTGGTGTGAGCCACAAACCTTTAACCTTATAAGGTTTTTCAATGCGCTCAAGAGAACGCATGAGACTATGTAGTTCTTTCATGTTGTCTACATAGTAGTGAGGGTAAGCACCCCAATTATAATTCTCAACTTTACCAATTTGGTGGAGCTTTTTACGAGATACCCCTGGTATGTTGCGTAGCAAATTATAAAACTGTTCTCTCATGCTAATGTTAGATGAAATCCAAATCTTTGTTGAGTTCATATTAAATACCTCCTTTATCAAAACAAAGTTTCAAAACAAAATCAGCTAACTCATCTGTTGAAATTTCTCGAACAGAACTACCGTAACTGTTTTCATTCTCTAAAGCTGACTTCAAGGCTGCAAAAGCTAAAAGTTTGTCTCTTTTATTCATTAAATCTTCTACAGACAAGAATAGCTCTCCATCAAAGTCAAAAGAATCTTCATCTGACTTATGGATACCTCTAGGCAATTCAAAGTCACCTAATGTAGTTTTAATCAAATTGTCTTCAATTTTTGCTACATAACCTACTTCAAAATAGTTATCTGGGTACATAGACCGAGGACGATACTTGTTCTCATAATGGTCTACATAAAGCTCTTGACCCAATGTAAATTCGTCTTTGGTTAAGTGTTGTTCTAACATATTCAACCCTTTTCTAACTTTCTATTTCAAAACATCATTTAAACTTAAATTCAGTTGAGTGACCTTCTCAATCTCTTCCCACTTATTTTCAAAAGTACCTTTGTACTCCTCAGACGGTGATTGAGTTTTAGAGTAAGACACAATAGCTAACAACTCTTCCAAAGATAATTTAGCCAATTTCATTGGATGCGTTGGTTGTTCAAAGCCGTCTTCATGTACTATGGTCTTTACAATCTCACCCTTATCTGTCATGTGAAACTTATGTTCCAACAAAACTTTTCCAAAAGGGTCTACAATAGCGTGAGTCCCATAATGTTCCTCACTTAAAGCCAAGTAACTTAGTAGAATTGTTAAGTCTTTAGTTGTGTCTTGTACTGCTTGCAATAGTTGTTTTGTGCGCATCAAACCCCTCCTACTAAAAACTTAATTTCTTCCCACTTAGTAGCACAAATACCCCTATATCTCAAAGGAGCTTGGTGTTTACTGCGCTCAATAGCATTTTCTAAATCAGCTAAAGTAACTTCCATAGGGAAACCTTTAGATTGTTCAAAAGAATCAAAGGATACCGCTTTTCGTAGTTGACCATCTACTGTTGCGTAAATATCAACTTCCAAAAGAGAACCATCTGGCGCAGTATAGAAGTATTGAACTGTATTTGAAGGACTTTGTTGCAAGTATCGACTAACTGTTAAAAAACCGTCAACCTCACTGTGTTCCATTACTTGCTCCAAGTTAGTTAGTATTAGTTCTTCTTTCTTCATTTTTTTACTCCTTACAATCTAAAGCCTTTTGAAACTCTTCACTTGTATGTTGTGTTCCGCCTTTGTTAATTAAAATATAAAAGTCAATTAAATCATTCCAATCTTCAATGTAAGAGTGAACAATGCTAATTGGATACCGCTTTAAAGTCAACCACTCTTGAAACGATAGGTCAGTTACCTAGTATTCTTTACCCTCTACTGTAATGGGGAATTTACCAGTAAAGAAATCTAAAATAGCAGTAAATCGTTGTTGACCATCAAATGGACTACACACCCATTAAAATAGGTGGTTTCTGGGAACACCTAACTTAGTAAATAAAATACAAGACTTTATAAACCAGCGGTTAAGTTATTTACCAAGGTTAGTCCCTAACCTATAATTTAATTATTTACACTGTTTATAGTGTACTTAAACCTTTTGTTAAAATGTTTTTAGCAGCATTGATGTCACGGTCGTGGTGGATACCGCAGTTATCACAAGTCCATTCTCGAATATCCAAAGTCTTCTTACCACTATTGTGATGACAGTTTGAACACTCTTGACTTGTATAATGTGGTGGTACAACGATTAGTTGTTTACCGTACCATTTGCACTTATACTCCAACATAGTGCGAAATTCGTACCATGAAGCATTATCAATCGCTTTAGCTAACTTATGGTTTTTCATCATGTTCTCAGATTTTAAATCTTCAATCACAATGACATCGTAAGTTTTAACAAGGTTTGTTGATAATTTGTGTAGAAAGTCTTTTCTCTTATTTGCTAAACGCTTTTGTGACTTGGCTTTCGTCACGCGAGCCTTTTCAACATTCATAAAATCTAAGAGAGTTCGTGGATTTATGACTTTTCGGTTCTTATCCATTGCAATTTTAACTTTTGCATAATGTCTACGTTTTGAATAAATCTTTTGTTTAGATTTAATTTCATTTTCCAATTCAGGTACTAAGAAACGACCTGACTTAAAACCATCTGAACCAATAACCATATCAGTCAAACCTAAATCTAAACCTACTGATTTATCTGTTTTATCAAACTCATTAACATTTGTTTCAACTTGAAAACTAACATACCAACGGTTAGTTGAGTCTTGCTCAACAGTATAACGTTTAATTTTAACATCTTTTAAACAGTTTGTTTTAGAGGTTTTGATACATCCTATCTTTGGTAGTTGCAAATAGCGTTTAGCTAAAAGCTTAATAGTTGACTTGCCTGTATAACTCAATTTACATACTCCAAGTTTCTTAAACTTAGGTAAACCAAATTGACTAGGAGTTTTAAAAAAGTTAGAATAAGCCTTATTCAAATTTGAAGTTACAACTTGTAAAGCTGTGGAATCGCTATATTCCAAAAAGGGAAACTCGATTTTTAATAATGGCAATAAATAGTTCATGTCGTAAGCACTAAGCATCACATGTTTACGCTTTTCTTTAGCTTCTTTTGATTTATCACCATTATACAAATGTTTATTATTTTCATAACGAGTTTGTAACATCTCATTCAAAACATTCCACAAAAATCGATCATTACCACACATTTGCTTTAAAGCAACTTCTTGCTCTTTGTTTGGATACAAACGAAGTTTAATACCTTTGAAAACAGTTGCCATAAACCCACCCCTTTCTAACTCTATCTTAGCTAAGACCCTTTAAATTCTAAAATGAAACTCAAAAGTAGGATACCCTTTCCGTATGTTCCGAAGATGTAAATCCAATTCTTCCAAAGTTTTAAAGTAGTTGGTACGTTTAACTTCCCCAACTTTATCACTTTTACGCAAAACTTCAATTACTTTAAATACATAGACGTTGTAGTTAGAATCTCTTGAAATAATGCGTATATGATGAGTATTAAACCCTCGTCTTAAAGTGAAATCTGAAAGAGAACCATGACTTTCAAAGTCTGGTTCATCAAAGATTTCTTGGACTAACTTTGCAACAGTCAATCTACTCTACCTCCGTTGAATAACAACAAGAAATTCTGCAAACGCTTAAAGGACTTAAATCTGCGAACTTTTGAGATAGTTCCACCTAACTCTCTCGATTCATAAGTTTCCACCACTTTAACCCTACCATCAATCAAAGTTAATGTCACTACAGACTTCCCTTTATCTCGGTTAATAACTATCTTTAATGTACTACCTTCTTGTGTAAACTCAGTATAGTTAAGCTCAGATTGTATAAATAACTTAAGTTCTTCTAAATTCATAAGTACCTATCTTTCTAATTCTTAGGCGAAAAATACCCAATCGGAAAACCTTCTATCACACCATTTGAGTTGTAGTTCAAATAAATTGCTGGAACACCAGAGTGTTCCACTTGAACAGTTACTTCTTTTGGGGAAATTTCTTGGTACTCAATCTTTTCCCCTACCCAATTCAAAAAGCTAGAAGAGTAGGTGGAAACTTCAACTGCGTAACCTTCCAAGACAAAACCAAACAAAGATTTATACACGATACCCAAATGCTTTGGGTGGAAATATGCTTCTGGTTTAGGGAAATTGACTTCTCTACGATTAGATAAAGCAATCAGTTTGACTGCACTCCAATATCTATCTAAGTTTTCACTAGAAGTTGCACTTACAGATAAACCACCTAAATCAACTAAAGACTTACCTTTCAACTTAGTCTTTTGACTAATTTCTGAGTAAATGTTGAGCATAAATTTTACCTCACAAATCTAAATCAAATGGAGCGCTAGGTTCAAAATAACCAACTGGCCAATTTCGAATACGACCTTGCTCATCAAAGCGCAACTCTTTTCTACCACCATCTTCAAGTTCAAATTGGATACGAACTAGTTCTGTTGGAACTGAACCTCGTAAAATGCTTTCTCCAACTAAGTTAATCAAAGTATCATCATAAACCGAAAAGTCGATTGTAACTGCGCGTTCCATAATTAGATAGCGCAAGTACTCGTATACTTCCCTAAGGTGTGTTGGGTGGAAATAACTTGTCATATTAGGGAAATTAACAACCTTACCTCCAAGCTCACCACTCTGAATAAGAGGTTTAATTTGCGTTGTGAATAGTTCTAAATTCTCCAAAGAGGACTTCCGAGTTGAAAGTCCAAACAAGTTTACAAGCGACTTACCTCTTAACTTTGGCTTTTTGCTAAATTCTGACTTAATAATAAACAATTTCTTTTACCTATCTTTCTATTGACGGTGGAACATCAAGCTCATAACCATAACTTTTAGAAACCACAGTAACGTGTGAATACCCTTTGGTAATTAAGAACTTTTTCAGACCATCTAAGTCCAATAAATCTAAAATGACCGTTCCGTTAATGCGTACCAAAATGTGATTTTGTGTCTTAAATAACTTCTCCAGTAATTGTGGTAGAGTTTCTGAATTAAGCTCTATCTTTTCTCTTTCAACTTTCAAACTTTAGTTCCCCTCTTGATTTAATTTGTTTTATTATATCAAAAAGTTGTAAGAATGTCAAGTAATCAACTAGCAAAAAAGTAAAAAGAAAAGAGAGCGTTAGCTCTCTTAACCTCAGTTTAAAGCCCAAGAGAAAGGGAATATACTCCTATCTCTTAGTGTTTCGACTTATTTTCTTCTCTCCAGTTCTCAGCAACGGATGAACCCGCTTGACGGAAGACTCGTGCTGTCTTATTGAAGAACCCACCTACATGACTGGCACCTTGGAAACCTACCCCAAGACCTGCACCCAAAGCCGAAGCAACCGCTCGACCTGTGTGACCCTCTGCCATGTGTTCTCTTGCCTTCTGCCAACGTTTTTGACGGAAAGACTTACCTTTGCTATTTCCTCTACGGAAGACTTGTTGTCTACGGTCATAACTTGATAAGAAAGGTTGTCTTTCAAGTATCATTTCTTCAACCTCTGCTCTTGTAAAGGTGTATGTACCGACTTGCAAATCTTGTAACATAGAGTAACGCTTAAATGCAGTTTCTACAACTGCTTTAGAACTGCTTGACTCCATAAGGTCAAACTCCCTATAAGCGTAATCCATAGAGTCAAAGATTAAAGAAGTTGGGTTCAAATACTGTCTAATCAGTTTCCAATCGAATAGTTCTCCGAAACCTCCACTATTCCAAAGAGAAATAGAGTATGGAGAGACTTCTGGGCTAAATTGGATACCCTCTTTCTCTGGTTCATAAAGCAAACCATTGAAGTACAACTGACGACCAATAATTTCAATCTTGCGAACTCTACTCCAATCGCCAAAGTAAGTGTAAATGTCTTCTAACAAATACTCTCTCAAGTCTTGGTCGTTTTTAATTATGGTACTCTCTGCTCGGTTCGCAGCAACTCGACTCATTGTCGTTCTATCGTTTAACTCCTCAGTAGACACAATCGTCTCTACTTTAGGAATACTAGAACCTTGCAAACCAAATGCTGACTGTAAAACAGACATGAGTGCCGATTCGGATACCCCTAACTGACTTGCTAAAGTGGAAGCAACGTTTACGGAGTCAACTACGTTAGGGGTTTTCACTTGTACACTCTCCGAAGGCTCAGATTGCTCTCTATTCCATTTTTGAGGTTTACCTTCTAAGTTATCGACTGACGAGTTTAAATCGCTCTCAGACGAAACTGGGGACTCTAATGTGGGTTCTGAGATAATTTCTTCATGGAGGTCTGAGAAGTTTGAAGTGTCTTCTTCCACAGAAAGAGAGGTTGGTTCTTCTACTTCATCAGCTTGAACTTCTTTGGTTGCAAACTCTGGGCGAAGGTCTACTGTGTTTGGAGTAGTTGAACCTTCTTCATTGTTTGCACCTCCACTTTGTTTAAACTCAACTAATTCATTTAAAAGTTCATCTACCTTATAGTAAACGGTCTCTTTTTTCTTAGCTAAATAAGCGTCTTGGTTTGTGAAAGCCATTACTACATCTTCACATGAAAAGTTCCACTCAGGTCTTAAGTCCAAAAGAAACTCTAAGTAAGAACCTTCATAACCCATTTGAGCTACTACTAAATCAGCAATCTCTCTAGCTCGTACAAAAGACTTACTAATATCACTGGAGCCAAGAGCCTTCAGATACCCCAAGACTCCTATTCGTTCATCCCATTCACTAGGGTTGTTAGGATTTGAGTTACGAGACTTAATAGATTCAGCTTTACTTCCTAAGTTTTTCTCCAACTGAGTTACACAAGAACCTTGAGAGTCACCTAAAATCAAGTAAGGTTTAAAGTAAACTGCCCCACCCTCCATTTGAGAGTTAACCGAGCGAGCTAACCCTTTATTTTGTGGATTTTCGTCTCGAATAGTTGGGAAGTCAACTGAGCCAAAGTAAGCAAATCTACGAGAACTTGAAGTGAGATACCGCTTAGAGTCTGACCCATTTTGACTAGACCAGTATTGAGACTTTTCAGTACCTTTGTACCCCACCATGAAACCTGTATCTAAGTTTAACAAGGTATACAACCAAGGGTCTACTACACCATTTTTGTAGTCGCAAGCAGCTTTAAAGGAAGAAGCATCATTTCCTTTGTTTCGAGGAAGTTTATCAAAACCACCCATGTTGAAACTTTGACCTACTAAGTAAATACTTGAGCGCAAGCTCTCCTCGTTTTGGAAACCTGCTTTTTTCAACTTGTTCAAAAGTTGCATGCTTTCATCGAGTTTATCATATAAGTCTCGCAAGTAAGCTCTGTTTCTCAGCTCACCTGCTTTATCATCTAAAGTACGTGCAAATTTGCGAGTTGCTTGTTCTTTTAGTAAACCACCTAAGTAATTTTGACCTAAATCTACAAGCTCATCTAATTCTGGATCTGACATAATACTTTGGAACCAGCCACCATTAGAACTCAAAGCCTTAGAACCAAATAGGTTAGACCAGTTTGTAACCTCGTCGAAAATTCCAAGAATACCCTCATCGCCACCAAGTTTTTCGTACAATGCAACATCACTTGCTTTCACAGTAGCTCGAAGAGAAACAATACCCATGACAAGTAACATGTGACGATAGAAAGCCATATCTCCCCAAGCACCTGTGTAACGTTTCTGAGAACTGCTCACACCACTAAACCACTTAGGTATAGACTTGTCGAACCAACCCATAATCGTTGGGTTGTTATCCCAATCCAACTGCTCAGAAATGTTGTTGACTACTGGCATAGCAGATTTATTAAATACCCCTGCTTGAATGAAATACCCTCTCGGAATCCCATCGGAATCAGCTCCACCAAAGGCGATATAGTAAGGAACCATAGTGTCTGGTTTACCATCACCACCAAAAACTGGGCGACCATTCGCAATCGATACCGCTAGACCGTTTGAAATGGAAACCCCTTTACCTGAACGAGAGCCAGCCCAATAGGTGAGTACCAACTTTGCTCCAGCGTTTATTGCTGCCGTTAATTCATTAGACGAAGTTAGAATACGACCATCAAGACCTTTACCTAGCAACTGATAACCATAAGTTAGTTTCTCACCTTTTCTTTGTAAAGACTCCAAAGCTTTATAGGCAAATAAAGGCTCACTCTCTGCAATTTCTGGTTTTGCAATATGAGAATAGTGACTCACTCGAACATCTTTAAAGTCTTTGACTAAAGGAGCTTCAAAGTCACCACCATAATCAAAAACATCCGTATATAAAGCACTGCTATGGTTAAATTCACTGTTTTGGAGTTCTGAAATAGGAGCAGATACCACCCACTCGGCGGATGCCCATTTCTCGTCTTCCATCATCCCTACATGGTTTTTCAAAATAGAAAATGTTGAGAATGTAGCTTTAAATTTAGCTAGGTACTCTTTAAAGACTTGGTTATCTGTTGGAGTAATTGGTCTTGTTGCGCCTTTACCAAAGTAAGCAACCTTATCCGACCAAAAATACCCATCTTGGTAAGTATCGCACACCAACACCAAATACTCCCAAGCTCTCTTTGTTAAGTAATCTTTAATCGATTCACGCTGACCATCTGAACCTTTCCACTTCATAGGAACTGAAGGGAAGTTCAAATCATCTTTTTGAACCGTTACTTTACGACTTAAAGCAAACTCCAACATCTTGTAAGGGTAATAAATAGGTTTACTTGACTCTACAATTTCTTTTAAGTCTACTTGTCTTGAAGTGTTTACCGAAATAGAGCGAAGAGGAGAAAACATAGCTTCTCCTGCATAGTAAGATGCCGTATAATTTGGTTGGACTGCTTGTTCTCCTTGGATAATCACCATAGGCAGATCAGGTAGACCAACTACGACCCCTTCGTATTTATCTAATTCATAACCTGCTTCAAAAGCAAAATCATAAATATCAAGCAAAGAGTCAACCAAAGAAACCACATCAGCGTTCAATTTACTTGACGACTTTAAAGCCTTTATTTTTCTAGCGAAAGTCTCATCTTCAACAGAAACTAAACTGTCTTTGACTTCTGAGGATACCGAAGTGGGGTCAAACTCTAAATCTAAAGCCTTTGAAACAGTCGCAATATCATCAATTAAGAAGTGTTCTAATTGTTCGGCTTTTAAGTCTTTCAAAGAATTAGAGCGCAAGTCGGAGACCGCTAACTGATTTTTTAGTTGGTTTTCAACAGAATGAACTGCTAACTCTGACTCTAACTGAGTATAAATCGGTTTTAAGTCACTAAAACCAAAGGTAAACCCACTTGCTTTTCTATCTAAAGAAAGTTGACCGAAGGCACAAGCTAACATACAAGTAGCATAGAAATAAACGACCTCATCTGAACCTTCAAGTCCGTTTTCTACTAATTCCTCTACAGAACTGTAGACTACATCTACAATCTGTTGATTGTCTAAACCTAAACCAAGTTGGTTTGAGATTTTCTCCATCTGGTCTTGTACTTTACTCACTAATCTCACCTTCTTTCTTCTCTACTAATTCTAAGGCTTTTTGGAACACCCCACTAATATCTCTTACTTCGCTAGGCGGATAGTAACTGAAAATGCTACTTACTACTTTTACGAAAGTATGAGGGTCTATAGCATGACTTAGGAAATCCCCTTCTTTGGTTAAGTGTTTACTGCTCAAACGACTAATAACGTCAGCTCCAAACTCTTTTTCAAACTTCTCAAAATCTCGACGGAAACGGTAGGATACCCTTGTAGTGTTTACTAAGTCTGTTAACAAACTAGCTAATTTAGGCATTTGAGAGACTTTAGGTAGTGGAATACCCCAAGCAACCGTACCATAAGCAGAACGCAAGACATCTACTGCTAAGTAATTAGGTGCAGTCAACAACTCCACAGAAACTTCATTAGCGAAACGCTCTGCAAAATCTTTAAAAGAAGGTCTAATCTGTTTAAACTCTGAGCCTTTACCTTCATTTGCGAAGTAACTATCCAATTCTGCAAACTGTTCTTTTAGTTTAGAGTGTTTATCAATAAACTCATTGTAACCCTCAAAAACAGAAGTGGACTCTATACCGAAGATACCGAAGCTAGCTAGTTTAATTGCTTCTTCATCAGATAAATCAAAATCTTTAAAGGTACAAGCTAATTGGAAAAACTCTTTTTCGTTAAAAAATGTATCAAAAGAATAAACAGAGTTCATAGACAACCAATTTATTACTGCAAACAAAGGCGAAACCTCACCTATCGTTGCTAAAACACTCTCTGGTAGGAAATCCACTCCCTCTAAAGTAATTTCTCTCGTTAAAGGTTTAAACTCTACACCCTCTAAATCAAGTCCGAAACTCTCTAGTTTATCGTAAAGACCTTGGTATTTCTCAATATTTTTATCTTCTTTGGTAGGTTCTTCTGAAACTTCTTCTTCTGTCTCCAAAGGTTCTTCTGTCTCATTTGTTTCCTCAGACATATTGCTAAAGTACAACTCCAACCCACTCGTATAACTTGAAACAAACTCAGAACTCATAAAATCAAAAGTAATGCTTTCTAAAGCCAACTCCAAGCAAGTGGTGAGCGCAGTGAGATACCCCACAAATACGGAATCAACACCTTTACTCAATCCTACCTTATCTTTATTCTTCAAAAGGTAATTAGCTACGGAAACTGCTCTCAAATAAGTTGTGTCAGAAGTGATAGTCACTTTAGGAGTCGGATAAGAAGTAATATCTCTATGCTCTTTCACAAAAGCAACCATCGAGTTTACATACTCTTTTGCTAGAGCTTTGTTATGTTCTCCAACCTCTAAAGTCTCTTTTAAAGTTGGAAATTGAGCTGAAATCTCAGACTGATACCCCTCAAGTACACGAACCAAACCTAAGAAGTTCGTAACCAAAGTTAAGTCGGAGTCTTTTAAGAACCCTCCTCCAATATCTTTAGTTTCCAAAGGTTTAGTTGATTTAGGCGTTCCTTTCTTAACTTCTTGGAAATAGTTCCACAAAGCACCACCTTCTTCATCCATCTCATAATATTGAGGTCGAAGAGCCGTGTGGGTGTAATATAAGTCATCATTGAATAAAGCACCAACATAGTTCAATTCTGTGTCTCTCAAAATGAGACCATAAGGGTCATTGATTTGTTCTCTATGACTCTCTACAAACTCTTTACAAGTCACACTATCTTCTACTAAACCGACTGCTCTCAGTCGCTTAAAGGAAGACTCTACCATTTGTTTTCTGCTTGAGTCTAAGAACCAATCGAGACCGTGGTTATCAAGTAGATACCCTTGAACTTCTGGGCTACTGCTCAAGACAATAATCTCTTCTACACTTGAGAAGACACGTGAACCAAAGAGAGAGCGACTATCACCCCTCAATACTTTAGTAATCGAAGTGGACTTGCTTTCTGCTGACAATTCTGTACCTAACTGCTCTGTGAAGGTAATCGGTACAAATTGCTCCTTTGCCTTGAAATTGACCGGTGAAACATAGAACTGAACGTAAATACCATCTAACCCAAGCACTACTCTACGAACATTATTAGGTGAGAACTTGGAAATGATACCCTCAGTAATTCCCTTATCTTTCCTCTCTTTTAACTGTTTATAAGCTCCTGCACATAAGAGCCTTTCAAAATTTTCAACGTATTTATTGGTTACTTTACCTTGTACAACTCCTTGACCTTGTTGGTTTTGAATTGATACAGGTTGCGAACCTTTTAGTAGTTCATACATGTTATATATCTCAACTTTCAAGATTTTCTACTTACTATCCAAATGAAAACAAGAAAAAATCCAGCATACCCTAGTATACTGGATAGAAAAGTTTATTTTATTAATTTGGATAAATATATGTTACAAATCCTTCAGAAGTTGTAGTCGGATTAAACCAACCTCGGTGATTTCCAATATAACGTTTCTTACCATAATTTGATTCAGAAACTTGAATGCGAGTGTTAGACTCAACCGCAGTTACAACTGCAACGTGACCGTAAGCACCATCATTCCAACATGCAATCGCCCCTACTTGTGGAGTTGAACCTGTTCTAAATCCAGCGGCAGCAGCACTTGTCGCCCACTGTGCTCCATTACCCCAATAGTCCCCAGCCCAAGGTGCTAGTGTTTTAGCTCCCCAAGTACACTCTCCAGCTGGATAACTTGAAGCGTCTGTGTTATGTTATCATTTTATTTAATAAAAAGTTTGTTAGTCAATATCATCAAACAATACCTACTCTAACTGGATGTAACACTACACCCTCTATCCCATCTGTAAATACATTAGGGAATACTTTTTTCATAATTTGAAATGCAGCATTAACATCTGCATTGATTTTAATTCCTTTATTACTTACAAACAAACCTCTATGTACTCTTCTTTTCTTGTTATAGAACTCTTTCTGAGGAAGTTCACCATCAAGAAAACTTGTACCACTTGTGTAAGATTCTTCGATCAAAATAACTTGGATACCGCAAAGTTCTGCTTTATAACAAATTTTATCAATTAGTTTTTGATGAGGAATGGAAACAAATGCTTGATTGGTAACTTTACCTAACGAACTTGACTGTTTCCAATTCTTATTGTTTCCAATAATAATAATCGTGTTGATTTGATTTTCAAGAGCGAAGTCAACAAGGTAGCGACTTACCTTATGTAAGTAATCTTCTACTTTTAAATTACGTCTTTGAGTCAACCTATACAAACGATTTGTGTAATGTTGATTATTCATCTGTTTTGCGACACTCTGATAATGAGCCTTTTTCTTATTGTAGTATTGATTAGTTGATTTTAGACCTTTACCGTTGAAAATAATTGGGTTTAACCCTATATTTGTAACAACAGTTGCTAAGTTATCTAAACCTAAATCTATACTCATATATCTTCCATTATCAGAACGTAACTCAGACTCTACTGAAATACTATACACAACCTCCAAACAGAAAAACTGACCTTTAGGAACTATTCTAACTTGGTTGATTTTCTCAAAGTTATCTAAAGTTATACACCTTGGTTTGATTGTAAATCCACAAAAAGACTTAGGGAAGTGTAATAAATCTTCTTTTACTTGTTGGTTTGTAAGAGGTAGAATCATTTTTCCATCTTTTGGTTTATACTTCGGTAACTTGGGTCTTCCTGAATACTTAGCTTTATTTTTAGACCAATTTTTAATAGAATGGAAGAATGACTTCCAGTTAGTCTCCAACAAACGTAGAACTTGCTGAGCTGATTGAGAAGCTGGCATATTTTGATAATCTGGAAATTCTAAATCTTCTCTCAGAAGTTTATCCAATTTACTATACCGCAACCATTTACCTGTTTCTGCAAATTCATTGCGAACTAAGTAATTGGCATGGTTGTATAAATTCTTCGCCAAATGTGTGTACTCACAAAACATATTGTAGTAAGGATGACTCTTTTTAATCACATGTTTTTCAACTTGTTGTATGACTGTCATTTTCAAGTAACTCCTTAATCAATTTGTTTTTATGCTTACTATACAAGTCTAGTGAATAACTTTCTAGTAAATGAACCACATCATCAAATACTTCTTCACTATCCAAATCTGTAGAACCTACTTCACTCATAACAATTAGTTCACACCCATGTTTTGCAAATAGATACGAAAATAGGTCAAATCCTACACGTGACAATCTGTCCTTGTAAGTAATGACTACTTGTTTAACTTTCCCAGCTAAAACTTCATCTAACAATTTAAAGAACTGAGTTCGTTTTTCAAAACTGATACCGCTTGCTATGTCTTGGTAAATACCATTTAAAACATAACCATTTTGGAAACAGAATGTTTTAAGGAGTTGAACTTGAGTGTCTAAGTCTTTCTTCTGCTTTGCAGTAGAAACCCTCGCGTAAATGTAAGTTTTTCGTTCAATATCTTTGTTTAAAAGCTTATATACACTATCTGAATCATAGTCGTACTGACCATTACCCTTTACAGTTACTTTTACACGACCTTCTTTAACATACTTTGTTAAAGTCTGTCGTGTAACTTTTAAAATCTGTAAGACTTCTTTGGCTTTCATAATCTCACCACCTTTCTAGTTTAAGTTAAATAAATTATATCAAAATAAAAGGGCAAATGCAACTATTTTTATTAAAATAATTGCATCTTTTGTAACTTATTTTAATTGTTCATGTTTCTATAAAGTTTATTCTCTGTTAAATCCACTAATAAGTCCACCTATCGTTTATTTTCATCATTCTAACAAAACCACAAAAGAAACGCAAGAAAAGAGAGGATACCGCTAGGTAAACCCTCTTTCTTTATATCTAAGCTACACTCTCAGTTGCAACTTCTTTTTCTTCCGGCAACAATGGATATTCTCTCGAATCAACAATGTTGGTGCGCTCTTTCTTGTTATCGAAAGCCAACATCAATTCTTTACCAAAGTCCTCAAAGGTGTACTCAATCATAGTGAATTGACCACCATGACCTTCAAACTCAGCAATACAACGTTGGACTAGCTCTACTGCTTTCTCGTGAAGACCACCCATCAATTCGTCTACCACAAACAACATACGGTGGTTGGTAATCTCAGTCAATACTACAGAGAACAGAAAGGCAATGATTTGACCCATACCGTCTCCTGTTTGCTTACCAATCACTAATTCGTTCCATTGACCGTTCTTGAACTCCAATAAATTCAAGTGAACTTTCTGAGCTTTCAAGTCGGAAATCAAAGAGAACTTATACACGTTTTCTCCAAAGACCAAAGCCAAAGCACGGTTAATGATACCCTCCATATAGTCACGCAAACCTTTTGTACCATCATTGCTCAACATAACAACGTATTGTAAGGCTTTCGCTCTATTCAAGTAGAGAGTGCGCAAATCTTCTAGTTGTGCAATATCATCTTGGCGCTTTCTAAGTCTATCCTCTTTCAAGGAGTAGTCTTGTTTAATCGCACCGAGACGACTTGCGAATGTTTCTGAAACCAAGGAAACCCTCCTTTTCTATTCACTAACCTCGGTTTAGTTACTACTCATAGCAACAGACCAAATGTTAGATGAGTCAAAACTCTTAATAAAGACAAATTTTCCTGCACCCGCAAATCCAAAGCGAATATCATCAGCAAACTCACCTTTACCATACAACAAGTAGTCAAAGTAAACTGGTGAAAGTCCAAATTGGAAACCACCTAGCTCCAACTTCGCTTGGTTGCCTTCTGTGACTTTATGCACGTGTTCAATAGGAGCAGTTAAGTCTAAATCTCCATATTTGAAAGTTACATTTTTCAAATCATCAGAAATAATAACTTGAATACGCTCTGCAGACATTAAACCACTTAGAGCGTTAATACGTTTCAAGTACATTTCGACAAGGGGGCGAGATAAGGATACCCAAGGCAAATCTCCAAGTTGATCCAGAGAGTTTGGTGGGTAAGCCACATCTACATCATAGAGAACCCCCAATACAGTAGCATCTTGTTTCAAGACAAAGAAGTGTTTTTCTTCATCTTTGTAGAATGAGAACAAACCTTTAGCCAACAAGTCTTTCAAAGCAATCAAACTCATTGGACGAAGACCACCCTCTTCCAAGAAGAAGTCCATATTATTCTGAACACTAGGCATGTAAGTATCTTTGTAGAACTCCAAAGCCTTTGTACTTGGGTTGAACATTAAATCGTTGTGGATTTCATTCGTTGTTGGTGTGTAAGGAGCTAAGTCATTCAAAGTTTGAACCATATCCTCACGTTGTTGCTCTGTCAACTCAACAAAAGGAACTTCTTCATTATCTGCAATACTAATATACTCTAAGCGGTACAAATCCGAAACATAAAATGGAGGAGTAGTTGCAATGAGAGAAGAGTTGCGAATCTCTTCATCTTTGTCTGGTAACTTCAAGCTCTCTTGAACGGTAATCGCAACCTCAATATCAGTTAGAGGGTGGAAAGTCACACTCAATGGAGTGGTTAATTCACTAGCTGCATAGGTTGAAATCAACTTCTCTAAAGTAAGAGCTGGTACTTGGAAGTAAATCGGTTCTTCCCCTTCAAATTCTGTAACCTCTACCGCAGAAGTGGTTACACTTGTTTTTGCAACTACAATATCTGTAAGGGCAAGGAAAGAAACCGCTCCACTAGGTTCAACCTTAACAACTACGTTCTTACTCTTAGGGTCAATCATAGAGCGCTTTACTGTATCAATCAGCAAGCGACTTTCTTCTGCTAATGTGTCAAATGCAATTTTTAAAAACATGTCTTAACTGCGCTCCTTAATCTAACTTGAACCCTTGCTCCCAAGAAGCAGTGTCGAATCCTGCAAATGGATTAGTGTCTGCGCTTGGTGTTGATTTAGGCGTTTCCTCAACTTTAGGAACTTCTACCTCTACAGTTTCAGTTGGAGTTGCACTACCAAATACACCACTCAACAAATCAACTGCGCTTGTGTCTGTAGTAGCTGATTTATTTTCAACTTGTGCAGTTTCTACACTAGTTGGAGTTTCTGAGGTAGTTGGGGATACCGCTTGCTCTTCCTTAGTTGGAACCGTTTCTTCAAATTTAAGTTCCTTTGTAGGCTCTGGAATAAGTGGAGAGTCCCCTTTTGCAATATCAACAACTGCATCGTTTTCCAACATTTGAGCAGTCATCTCTTTTGCTTCTGCTTTGACTTCTTTACTATCTGCTACTTCAACATCATAAGAAACCGCAGACACATCTTCTCCTGTGATTTCCTTAATAGCGTCATAGTCTTTCTTCTCTACCGCTTCAAAGAACTTCTCTAAGCGCTCTGCTTCAGCAACTTTCTCAGCCAAAATCTTACTTGCAAGTGCTTTGTAAGATTCAATCGACTCTTTTGTGAACTCCGTCTCACTAGCGAGTTCCATTTTAATCGGATACCCAAGGGAGTTGAGGATTTCAACTTCTTTCAAAATCGCTTGAACACGAGCCTTTTTAGACCCTCGAATTTCTTGCTCTTTACGGTTATGTTCCAATGCTTTTTTATTTAGAGACTCTAATCGAGCCAATGTTTGTTCTACTGACATTTTATGTCCTTCCTATTTTCTTCTTGTTTTCTTCGCTTATCAGCACTTACTGAAAACTTTACTATTTCAATTAGTAAGTAGGAGAGTTGAAAACCAATCAACAAACCTACTGCTATTATTATCTTCACAAGTCAAACCTATTTAACTCAAAGCCAAATAATGCTTAATTAAGTCTTTAATCTCTGGTTCTAAAACCATAAGATTTAAGCGCTCTGAGAGGGATACCCCTGCCCAGTTGAAGTCTCTCAAGCCTTCTAAGGCTTCTGAAAGTTGAGCTTGTTTCCCTTCTGCTTTGACTTGTTCTGCTACCGAACCTTCTGTATCTTCCAAGAAAATCTCAGAAGGTGGTTTTAATTCAAACACTTGTGGGTCAAAGTGAACCTCTGGTGAACCCGTGTGAGGGTTTTTCCGCATTTTCACTACTGCGCACCATACAAAACTATAATCTTCTGAACGCTTCGGACGAGCCATGCAGCCTAAGTTCATAAAGGCGCAAGTTGTTCCACCCTCAGTTTTGAACGACTTCAACTCACTTGGTTGGTGGATGTGACCATTCAAAATCAAGTCCACTCCATAAAACGGTTCATGAGTCGTTAAATCAATCGCTTCGGGGTTGTTTGTAAAGTTTGTCAAACCAACTCGAAAATCATAGTGAGTTATCGCAATATTAGTGATACCCTCTACAATATCCAATTTCTCAAATTCTTTACCGTAAGGAACATAGTGGAAAACCACTCTCAAAGGCTCATTTGTGTCTGGGTCAATTAAGTCAGGTGACTCTAACATCACTCTCCCTACTTGCTTATCCTCTTCTGCCAAATGCGCTGGTGAGTCAAAATATCCCAAAGAAGACAAGAACAAATAATCGTTACGCTCTTCAGAACCATGCAAGTCATGGTTTCCTCTGTTAATTACCTTGTGACCTTTAATTGAGTCTAAGAATTTTATGGTGCGACTCAACATAATGCGGTCGCCCGACAGCCACGATACCCCTGTGCGAACCCCAATAAAGTCGCCTGTTTCATTATATAACTCTGGTTCGAGTAGTTGAACTCTCTCCAACGTTTTATCCATGCACCAATAACAGTTCTCTTGGTAGTTAATGTGCTGACCTCTATACACATTTTCAATGTGACGGTCTCCAAAAGTAACTGAGGTGTTGCCTACTACTTTTTTCAAATTTTACTTACCCCTCAAAATGCTCTCACTTACTCTCTATTCAATTTTAAATCTCAAAGGTAGAAATAGACATAAAAGGATTTTAAATCGAATCTGAGCCAATCTGAGACCTCCTAGCTATGCTCATGTGGACTTACTACGGTTGAACCAATCTCAAAAGGTTCTGTAATCGAAAGATGACCACAGTGTGAACAGACACCAACTGGATACCCTTGGGTTTTCAACTCTTGTAGAAGTTCTTCGCTTTCTTTAAAGCAAGACTCTTTCTCTGAACCTTCAAGTTCTATCTGTTTGTCCAAAATTTCCAATTCTGAGAATTGAGACTCTAAAGCTAAGAGAGATAAAACTTCATCATTCCTGCTCTCTTCAATCAGTCCAAAGCTAGGAGTAGTTGCTAACCCGTTTAAAGCTGAGTTTAAATTTGAAATGACTTCCAAAACTTGAGTTGAAGAAACACTTGGAGCTTGTCCGAAACTTTCAACTTCACTTAAAGCAGTCAACCCTTTTGAAATCTTGTCAAGAACTACTAAATCATTTAAATTTGCAGTTTCAACAATCGGTAAGGAAACCTCTGAGCCAAACTCTTTTAACTTCGTTTGAATAGAATGAACTTGATTGAGTGCTTTCAAATCCACACCATCAATCGTAGTTGTACCTTCTAACTCAGACATAGCTTTCAAGTCGCTTGCGACTTCTAGGATACCCTCAGAGCCTTTTTCTAATAACTCAAACTGAGTTGTTTTATCCTCTAATTGTCGTAAAACTTCTTTTGTTAAGTGTCTACGCTCTACAATGTCTTGCGAATAAACTCGAATACGACCCTCTACAACCTCTAACTGTTGGAAAGTCTCTTTGTTGTCATCCGTCATTTGTTTAATTGCTTGTTCTGCAGTTTCTAAGTCCGCTGCTTGCGACAACATCTTATTAAGTGAAGCTGGTGACTGTTCCAAAACTGGAAGACCTTCTGCTCCCCTCATTAAATTCAAATAACGACCGCCTACCTCTGCTAAGTTGAAGTAGCGCTTCAAGAAACTTGGGGTCTCAGAGACTTTTACAAAACGACCATCTACAAGGGTGTTATAGACCTCTTTTCGAGTGCCGTCTTCATTCAAGTACACTCTATAGCCGTTCTTAAACGTAGAGCGAGGACTTAAACTTGTTCGAGTTAAGTAATACTCAACCTCTAACCCATCAGACCAAAAGGTTGTAATCTTTGCTTCTAATGCTCCATGCTTAATAAAGCCTTTCGCCAGTTGCAAGCCGATACCCTTAGTGGTTAGGTTGTATTCCAAAGCCTTCAAAGCATTAGACTTCCCAGTTGAGTTGAAAGCCTTTAATAGCAAGACCCAATGAGAACCGAACTCAAAACGTTCTTTCTCATACTGAGCAAAGTTTTCAATCTCCCAAGCCAATAACTTGGACTTCTGACCTCTAGCAATAATACCCTCTAGGTAATTGCGGTGTTCTTCTGAGTCAAATAATGAAGTTTGTTTTAACTCACTTTTGCTCTCACCCTTACTCACCTGCAAGTCAGCAAATAGTTCATCTACTACTGTTGCCAATTTTATTCTTCCTTTCCTCTTTATCTTCGCAAAATTCCTAGAAAAGACTAGGAACTTAGAGAAAACAAAGAAATAATTTTTCTTTGTTAAAAGCCAAACCAAACTAGTTTGACTTTCCCGGTTTCTATAAGACTACATCTCTACCAATTAAGGAGAGTCTAAAGGCTAAAAACTCTTAATTTAGGTTTGGAGTGTTTTATTCCTCAGCACCAAAGTCCAAAGCACTTGCTGGGTCAACATCTACACCCGGAGGAAGTTGACCTGCATTCGCACCTAGACGGTTCGCTGCAGAATTTGTGATAGGGTTGGCAGACCCACCTGCTGCTACACCTTTTTTAAGGTTTTCAGCAGTTGTTTGAATGTTCTCAACTTCAGCTTTCACTTTGTCAAGACCACCGTACATTTTGTCAAGTTTCTCATTTACCTCTTCGTCAGAAAGCAATTCGCAAGCGCGAACAGTTTGTACAAGGTGAAGAGCGTTGTAATGAGCTTGTGCTTCCTTATCCCATTGTTCTTGAAGACCAAGGTACTCAGTCAAGTCATACAAATCAGTGAACGGAGCCACTTTTTGCATTACTTGAATGTTTAATGAAGCACCTGATTTAGAATCTTCACTTTCGTAAGCAGCACCACCGTTTTTCTTCGCTTTGGCAAGTGCTTGTTCATCAATCTCATAGTTGAAGAGAACGAAGAACCCGCCAAGTTCAGTGATACCCGGTTGTTGTGCTTGCAACTCAAGAGCTTTCACCAATTTTTCAGTAAAGGCTTTTGTAGTAAGCTTATGCCACTTCATTTCACCTTCAATCGTGTGAGCAAACTCACGTGTTTCAAATAATTGGTTACCATCATTATCGCAGATAGGTTTACCATAATTATCAATACGAGGAATTTGTTTCTCCACAGTTGTTGGGTTTCCAGCTTCATCAAGCAAAGGTTTTGTTTCTGGTGTAGTTGTGAACTTACCATTAGCGTCCTTTGTAGTTGGAATAACGACTACTGGGAACCACATGTCTGAGTTACTTTGAACTTGCAAGAACACATATTCCATGAAAGTCTTAGTAAAGTCTTTTTCTTCTTTGTACTGAGGTTCGTTTGCAACCAACTCAGCAACAGAAGAATACCCTTGACGAGCTACTTCAAGCTCAATTTTCGCACGGCGCATGTCAAATGCTGCAGAAATGTAATCACGAAGGTATTCGTTATTACCTGATTGACCCCAAGGTGCAAAGATACGGTTTTCTTCTTTCGCTTCTTCAAAGTAAGGCATAGAACCTTTCCAGTTGCTATCCTTATCTCCGTTGTTAAAGGCTTTCATTGTAACCGAACGCATAGGAACGCGGAACGGAATTAAATCGCCTTTTTCATCAACAGTTGGGAAGCCCATGCGAGGGATGTAAACCAAAAGTTTTTGGTTTGTGTAACCATCCTTCGCACGGTTGAAGATTTTGATACCGAGTTCCTCTCCAAGCTCAGTGAGTGGAGAACGTTTAGCACCGGCAGTATCTTTCGCAAGAACTTGTTGCATTTGAGCCATTTGTTCTGCAGAAATCTTAGACATATCAATTTTTACCATGTTGTTTTTACCTCAAGTTTTCTAAGCAATAATAAAGCAATATTTAGCAATTTAAAGCAATTTCTAAGCAATTTTAAAGCATTTTTAAGCAATTAGTAACTACCGTTAGTCTTCTGTTTCTTTTGTAAAGCTTTCTATTTAGTATTTTTAGTAAAGTAAAATCTGCTAGTTTAACTAACAGTATGTAACCAATTTTTTTTTGAAAGAGGAATTACTAAGCAACCAAATCAATTAACCAACAAATTAACAAAATCTTAGTCTATCGTCCAGACCTAACGATAGTTGTGCCTTTTGAGGTAATCTCATAAAACCAACAGTGCGACTTCTCAGCCGGACTTAAAAAGCCAATGAAAAAGGATACCATTAACAGTGGTTACAGTAGTCTCTACATTGGCTTTGCCTGTCATCACGACGGTCAAATAAATTAAGTGTCCTTTACGGACTTCAGTAAGCTAAACTTACTTATAAGTCATAAGCCTTTTACAACTTATGACCTGAAAAAATTTGGAAAGGAAATAGTTCAACGAGAACCACTCGGAGCTAGGAAAATAAACCTAAAAACTAGCTCCTATAACCTAAAGACCTTTTACAATCTCTAGGTTTGAAAAGAAAGTGACAACTATGCGTTATCTAAATTGGTGAACCAAAATTCACCCATAAATCACAAATCTTTTATAATTAGTGACCCAATACAATTAAAGAAAAGGTATTAAGATAAGCTTAACTACCTTTGTGAAAGAAAAGAATAAACTTTTCCTCACAATGAGCTTTGAACCTTTTACAATTCAAAGCCCTGAACCAAAATAAATACTAGGAGAACATCAATGAGCAAACAAAGTCACGCATTCAATATTCTAAGAGGAGGGAACCAATCTCCTCTAAAAGTTGCAAACCTTTTACAATCTGCAACTCAAAAGGAAAAGAAGAAATTCTAAGAGTTCTTGTCGGTAAGGATGAGAAAACCTTACCTATCACATAACAACCGATTAAAGTTGCTATATGCGCTACTTAATAGGAGAATCAAGTATGGAAAAATTAAGAAGTTTTGTTCAAAAATTGAACACCCTACAAAATTGTAGGTATTAGTTGCAGACCTTTTACAATCTACAACCACAACTAAATAATATAAGGAGTGATTACCTAAGGGTAAAGTGAGCTACTTTATTAAAAATAGATCACAGTAAAGTATTTCTCAACTTTACTTATTTAGTATATCACAAAAAGTAAGATGTGTCAAGACTTTTCTATGCTTTTTGCTACTTTTTCTAAATGTTGATTGATTTGAGAATCAAGTCGTGCTAAAACAAGATCTAATTCACGTTTTCTAGTATTAATCTTTTCTGAAATGCGACCGATTAAATCGTAATCAGTATAAGGTAAAACATTGCTTACTAGTTCAAAAATGTGTAACTCAATCTCACTAGCGATGTTTTGGTACTTGAAGCGCAAAATAAAGATACCGCTAGGGATGGTACTTGGTTTGTCTCGAAATTCTATATATTCAACATCAGAGTATTGACAGATAGACTCTACAAACTCGAGAAACGAAGTGTCTTGATAAACTAAATTATAAGCGAGTTCATTAAGTTGGCTTACCAAAGGATAAGCATTTACTAGTTCTTGGCGGAAATTACTCATATTTTTACTCCAAAAGTGCGTCTTTATCTGTTCCAACTATTTTAATCGAAAATGACCATTCATCATCTGTGTACTTAGAGCGCCAATATAAAAGGGAAGTGACCGCTTCGTTATAGGAGTCATAGAGACAAAGATTCTGATGAGTTTTTACATCTAAGAGAGGTTGTTTAACTTTAGAAAAGTCAACATCTTTGTAATAACGCTTATCAAGTTTTGGGATACCGAGGTTAAAGGGTGGGAAAGAAACCACATATTCGACTGACCTTAATTGTTTACACTCCTCAGTATGTGTCTCAAACATATTCCCTAAAATTTCAACCTTCACAGTCCCAAGTAAAGACCATCTGATAATCTCAGTTAAAGGTAAAACAAAACCTTCTACAGTGGTTAAATAAAAACCTAATGAATTATAAGTTACGAAACCTCCGTAACGTTTAGGTGTTTTGTATAGCGGAGATAGACAAGTAATGTAGTCTCCCTCATAAATAGGTTCCCCATTATCTGAAAGTAAAGGAGTTTTTCGACAAGGTACAACCCCTACTTTCTCAAAAGGTTGTGGAGTTAAAAGAGAGTTTTTATTCCACTCATTTAAGTAAACCAAACCATCACTTGTAAGTGTGAAATCATAAACCCACTTCTGTTTGTACAAGTGCCATAGTCTCATATCAATCATCTTATTTCTTCTTTCTTTTAAGAGTAGGAGACTTCTCTTAACGAATGCGTTCCAAACGCAAATGTACGACTACATTATCTTTATAATCTGTGCGATCAATGTCACGTTGCAAACGGTAAGAAATGTAATGCTCTGCGATTTGCAGATACCCTGCTGAAAGGAGTTTTTCCTCAACTAAGGCTTGAATCATTGAAATAGTAATATTCTTAGAGTGTGTTTCCTCTAGTTGAGAAGCTACACTTTTAGCAATGCGAGCTAAGTTGTTTCTTAGGTCATCCCCTACTACATAAACTGACTGAGCTGCTTTAATTAAAGCACCATAAATTTTATTAGCGTCAAAATCCTCTAATTGACCGTTACGTTTTACAATTTTCATGTTTTACCTGCTTTCACTTTCAAGTCTATTTATAATCACGAATAAATCGACCATCTACAAATTGATCTACTGGACTAAAGTTAATCGAATGAGGACTGTCCTCAGAGATATATTCTACCTCAAACGAGTCTGTATCACTGCTGTATACAATGTCTGTAACCATTATTGCTATCGGTTCAAAATCGACAGTCAACCACTCAGAACCAATACCAATCCAGTTTTTCCAATAGTTTATCTTATCTTCTATAGTTACTTCCATCTGTTACCTCATCTTTCTGTTACCTCATCTTTAAACAAAACCTCTCGCTTAAATCGACCATCTAAAAATTCATCTAATGGACGGAGCCAGTGTAGACGATTAGCATCTCCAAGGCGCTTATAGGATACCGCAAGAGTTAAATCAGACTCCACTATTACAATGTCTTTAACAGTGTAAAGGTTGTCTGTCTTTAAATGTCGCCAAAGAGAACCTATGGGAACTTCTTTACGTTTAAGAGATAAATCTTCTTGCACTTCTTCTAGTAATTTCATAAACTCAACCTTTCCACTACTGCACCTGGATTTTGTACCAAAGGAACTAAGACTTCATGTATCTGAGAACCAAATAAACTGAGGAAATTATCTATATCCTTTACTTGAAAAGAAAGACCTTCTCCAAACTGATACCGCTTTTCTTCTACATATAAGAAAGTTGAATTAGTAGGTACTTGCCACTTCTTCTTTAGCAACGCTTTTTGCCCTGCTTCATCATTATCCGGGACACAAATTACCTTGTCGAACAAGTTAAGAACTGCTCCCTTATAAGCATTTACGTCCGCTCCCATAGTCGCAATAGCTGGTACACCATAAGCATCCAAATGAAGAGCATCAAATATACCCTCAACCACCACAATAGAACCTCGATACCGCTTGTCACCTTTAAATGACTTATCTAAGGCTCTATCTAAGTTGAACCAATGACTTTCTTTAGAGAAATCTTTGTCTGCAATCGTGTAATACTTAGGGAAACCTTTTCTCCAACCAACCAAGGTTGCAATCGAACCATCTGCATTGCGAATAGGCACTACTACTCGACCTTCTAAAGTAAAGGTTCCTTTATCGAGCCAACCGACCTCATCTAAAGCATTCATCAACTCAATATTAACTGAAGGACTTGTTGCGAAACCTAAATAATTCTCAGTCAAATAAGACTTAATCTCATCATGAATGTACTTTCGCTGAGTGGCGACTTCGGATACCGAGTCTAAATCGATAAGGTGTGACTTAACCAATTCAAAAACTTCTTCTTTGGTTCTCAACGTATAAATTCTTCCTTTCCTTTAAATTTCTTTTATTATAGCACAAAAACGCAAAGAAAACAAGTACATGACTTGTTTTCCAGACTATATCAAAGAACTTGACTATTAGGTACGTCTGAGCTTGCTAAACTTAAAAGTAAATTCTGAATGTAGAGCAAGCAAACTCTATGAGATACCCCATTAACTGCATCTTTTGGTTTAAAGTTCTTAAAGGACTGTAAACCTATCTCTAAAGCATCAGATTGCGACCATCGGGGATTTAAGTTAAAAGAACAACTGTATTGAGCTAATAAATCTAAAATCTCACCCTTCGAAATTCCGTTTGGGAACTTATATGCAATAATGTTATAAACATCAACCTTATCTTTTGCTCGACGATCCACATATCTATTGCACATTTGGATTTTTCTTGCTAAAGAGTGTTCAATCGGAAGAACTTCGTACTGCCAAGTTCCTAAATTTGAGCTGAAGTCAATCTTCAAACAAGGAGTTACGCAAGTACCGTCTGTTACTTGGAACTTATAAATAACTGAAGTCTCACGGACTTTTATCGGTTTGAAGGATACCGTTAGACCTAGTTCATTTAGTCTCAATGCGAAACGGTCTTGAAACGTAAAGTAATCAAGCTCAGATAAATCGCCAAAGTAGTCTAAATCTAAATCCGTAGTTTCCCTTGTCTCTTCTGCTAAGTCAATCAAACCCGCAAAGTAGTTCGAGTAAATCGCATGAGCGCCCACTACTGTAATCTTGTTTGCTAAACCTAAATCTTCTTGCAAAGTACGAAAAGCCAAGTTTAATAAGTCATTGTAAGTGCGTTTTGTTTTAAGATTAACCAAAATCTATCTCCTATCTGAAATCAAACTGTTTCTATTAGTTTATCACAAAGCTAAGAAAAGTCAACTTAACTAGGTTGACCCTCTTTTACTTCTTCAACCGTTTCAAAACCTCAAACAGCATAGTAATGTCTGGGGCGAAAATAGTTTGCATAGAAATAAAAATGTAATCTAAGGCAAAAAGTGCAATAAGAGATACCGCTAACTTCTTGAACCAACGCTTGCGAACAACGTTTACTTCTTCCTCAGAATCATAACCTAAATCTGAGTGGTATTTAAACCCTAAATAAGCCATAATCCCTAAGACTACAAAAACTGCAAAACTAAGAAGGTCATCCCCTACATCAAACAGTTTGTACAGTTGCCACTGAGAGCGCAACTGAGGGTAATTCCCCACAAATTGTTGTACCAAATCTGTACTTACGTTTAGCGATTTTGCCAATTCATCAAATAATTTATCCATCTATCTTACCTCCGAAACGTAGACTTACCTAATTCATCACAGTTAAGAACAATTAGTTTATAGTGAGTATTTACAACTTCGAGCGAAATGCTATCTTGTACTGCACTTATTGTAAAGGTTACATAGCTACTCAACAAAAGCGAACTTACAAGTTCGATAACTTTATCTACACTTAAATAAGACTGCTGATAAGAAATAGAATCGTGTCCGAGTCGGTCTTCTTCAAATTTTGAGACTACATAACGTGCGTTTTTCTTTAAATGTTTTCTTAGTTTCTTAATGGCTTCTTCTGTTGAGTAAACCGTTAAGCGTTTTGGTTTAGACTTAAGCATAAATATCTCCTTTAATTTTATCTAATCTCAGCTTTTACTATCTAAAAAATCCCAAATGCATTCCCCAAGCTCGATACCACAAGTCTTTAAATAGCTTGTAAACCTCAGTCTCAGAAGAATCCAAAGAACGAGTAGGTTCTAACGTTAAGTCAGCAGAAAGGTATACTCTGAAAGTCTCCTGACCTCTGCAAACCTCAATTTCAAACCGATTTTGTTTATAACTGTAGTCCAAACCTAAACTGAAACCTAGACCAAATTCGCTATCCATAAAGACTTCAATATGCTGCAAACCTTCTCTAAAAGTCAAAGTTACAACACGTCCAAATTGATTTGTTTTTGAAATGATATTCATATCACTCATCTTAATTAACCTACCTATCTCTTGAAATACCACCTACTCTGAGGTAATTTTTTTTCACTCAATTTAAAGGAACCTTTCTAATCAAAAATAGTCTCTGCTTTTTCCTGTTCAAAAGTCAAACGTAAAACACCTTTTATAGTCTCAAACTCTTGAACCTCACCTCTTAAAAAACCTAAACGATTTCGATACCCTTTGAGTTTTCTATATTCAACTTTAGTTAAATAACTATCTAAATTCTTTAAATCTACTAATTCACTAACTATAACGTAAGCTGAACTCTTCTTAGCGCCTTGCTTATGTGTAACTTCCCCAACTAATTCACCTGAACTATATCGCTTAATTTCTTTAAACAAAATCTCAGTCAACATAGTATTAGGAGTTAAGGTAACAATACTATGTGAACTAGTTTTCCACGTTAAGGAAAACACTTCGGAAATATCAGTTTTTCGACTGTAAACCAATACCCAATCTTTTTCATAAACAAACTCTTGTTTAGTAAAAGTCTCTAAAGTAAAATGAGTTAGTATAAAAATAATAACTGAAAAAAGGAGTGAAAGTGTGAAAAGGTTCTCATCACTTACTACTGAATCTAGTAAAGTAGTAGCGCAAAAACACGCAATTACACCTAAAATACTCGATACGATACCACGGTGAGACTTATCTAAAAACCAATCAGTCATATTTAACACCCTTTCTAAAATTAAAAACAACTCTCAATCTTAATTGTATAATCAGTATTGACTAAAGTAATCTTACAAGCACCTTTAGAACCTGTGAACTACTCCTACCTACACTATCACTTAGAAGTAGGAGCTTCTTGGGTAATGTGCAGACTTATTGATTAGCTGACTAACCAACAGAGGTTACATAAATTTACCAAGCTACCCCCGTAGTCCCTACGGTTGTATGTATTTTTAATGTTACGCTAAACGCAAACCTTCATTGAGAATATTGACACTTGCGTTAATATCCCTATCGTGGTGAGTTCCACAGTTGGTACAAGTCCACTCTCTTATAGAAAGAGGTTTCTTACCTGAATTAAAACCACAGTCTGAACAAAGTTGAGAAGAAGGATACCAACGGCTGATTTTAGACACTTGTTTTTCGTACCAATCAGCTTTATATTCCAACATTCTCACAAATTCAGACCAAGAAACATCACCAATCACCTTTGCTAATTTATGGTTTTTCATGAGGTTTTTACTTGATAAGTCTTCAATACATAAAATATCGTGGTTCTTGACAAGATATATACTAAGCTTATGAAGAAAATCTCTACGCATATTAACAATTTTCTCGTGGATTTTAGCGACTTTTACTCGTTGTTTTTGATAGTTCTTACTCTCAGATAGGTTTCGTCCCGCTTTCTTAGCTGCTAAAGCTCTGCGAGATAAAATCTTTTGTTCTTCAGCCAATTTCTCTGACAACTGCTTGAGAAAGCGCTCATTACCTATTTTCTCCCCTGTTGAAAGAATAGCAAAGTCAGAAATCCCAAGGTCGATACCGACTGAGGAATCGGTTTTAGGAAGTGGAGTAGTCTCGGTTTCACACAAAATAGAAACATAATATTTCCCAGTTGGCGTCATTGAAATTGTAGCACTCTTAATAACACCTTCAATTTGACGATGTGCTTTGACACGCACCCAACCGACTTTAGGTAACTTTATAAACCTACCGTCTAAAGCAATATTATCTTTCTGATTGTTGGTTTTATAAGATTGGCTATGACTCTTTTTCTTAAACTTAGGGAAACCAAACCCTGACGTGAAGAAGTTTTTGTAAGCTTTCTGAAGATTAAGTTGGACATTAGCTAAAGCTAAACTATCCACTTCTTTTAACCAAGGGAAGTCTTTCTTGTATTGAGCTGGTGTGTTATATAAAGTTTCGCCAGTTTCTTCATAGTGCCTTATTTTATCAGCTAACATCATATTCCAAATAGCTCTTGAACAACCAAAGGTTTTAGCAAAAAACTGCTCTTGTTCCTCATTAGGATACAACCTGAATTTATAAGCTTTTTGTTTAATAGTCATTTTTCTTTCCCTTGATTTTCGATATATTGACGAATAACTTCAATAGGTGCGCCACCACTTGATAACAAACAAAAGGAACGAGACCAAAACATCTCTTTCCATAGTTTTTGACGAATAATGGGAAATTCTTTCTTCAATAACCTACTCGATGCAGACTTATAAGCGTTAATGAACTTACTTAGTTCTGTCTTAAGTTGACCTTTAAATAGAACGTGAACATAATCTTTATCATGATTCCATTCAACTAACTCTATCTTATAAGTAGGTGCAATATACTCAAATATCTCTTTGGCTCTATTAGAAATTTCATCAGTAAACACTTGTCGTCTATTTTTTACAACTAAAATTAAATGATATCGTAATGAGAAGACTGAATGTGCATTTGTATCTAGTTCCATTGATTTTACTAACTTTCTAATTTTATAACTGAATATAGTTTACCTTAGTAACTAGAAACTGTCAATAATTTACTGAGTTTTTATGTCAATACCCTCAGAATACATACTAAAATACCTCAAATCTTTATTTTCTTTATTATATCAAAAATAAATACATTTGTCAAATATAAAAAGCAAGACCTATAAAGTCTTGCTTAGTTTGAAGATACCGAGAATCACTTCTCCAAAAAGTTACTTAAGTCCTCACTTGTTGTAGTACCTTCTCCACTATCGAAAGTTAAACGTAACTCACCATCATATTCTGACTTCTCATGTGACCCTACAAGGTTAAACAAGCGATTATAAGTATAATCAATTTTACGATATTCAACTTTGATAATCTTCGCAGTGCTACCTGTTTCACCTACTAGCTCAGTTAATTTTGCTTTTCGAGTTAAGCTCGCGTTATCTTTCTTTAAAGTAAAGTAGTGAGTGTAGTTTAAAACCCTTGAATTATCCCCACTATTGTAAATCTGAGTTTTAGCAAGAGGTTCGTTCAAAGGAATCTTATACTCGAAATCATCATCAAAAGCTAGAGTCAAATCAATACCCTTGTCATTTTGATAAATTTGTTTCCAATCTGTTGCGTAAACCTTCTCTTCCTTTAAGTTTAGTGCTAAAAAGGGGAAAGAAGCTAATACTAAAACAAATAAAGAAATATAAGTGTACTTAAACCACTTAGGGCGTTCCCAATTAGACTCACCATCTGCACAAAACATTAAAATAACTGCGAGTATAAGCACAATTAAGAAAGTAGCTAAAAATCCTGTGGAAATAAACCAACCCATTTTATTTCACCTACTTCTAATTACGGTTGCACAATCGTACTACCTGTACCATTGACAGTTATCCATCCGTGCTTTTCACGAGCTTCAGCCTCTTTCATACGAATAAGGTTATCCGTAATAGAGTCTGATTTTACCTTGTTTGCCTTAGCTTCTCCCTCAGCACGAATGATAGCAGTATCCGCCTCCGCTTGAGCTTGGACTTTCTTAGTCTCAGCTTCTACCTCAGCCTTAGCTTTCTCTTGTTTAGCAGTATCAATCTCTTTCTGCTTAACACTTTCGTTCTTGATAGCTGCTTCAATCTCATCACCGGCATCTTGATCGGTGATTGTGAACGAGACAAATTCCAAGTCGTAAGACTCAAACTTGTCTTTTAGAGCTTTGTCAATCATTTCATATACTTCGGTACGCTTGTCTCCGAGAATATCATAGATGTCGTAATTACCCGTCACGGACTCAATCGCCCTCTGAACTGCCGGTGATACCACACTATTGTTTACATTCTCTAAATTAGTATAATTGGAGAAGACAGTCATGGCTTTTTCTTTGTTAACACGATATTTCACATCAATATTGGTATTCAACCACTGACCATCTTTGGTTTGGGTTGTGATTTTCTCCATAGTCTTCGTTTGTACCGAAGTAGGAAGAGTGTAAACCTGATCAATAAAAGGTAATTTTAAGTGATACCCTGTTTGAAGTGTGGTGTCTTGTACACCACCAAAGGCACTTACCTTAACCCCAACAGTATTTGCCGGAATTCGTTTTACCGCAGTTAAGCGAAAAAGTCCAAGTAGGACAAGTCCTGAAATAATAGCAATTCCAATTTTTACCGGTTTTGTTAAATTCATAAAATGTTTCCTTTTCTATTTTGTAATTAGCAAATCTGAGCCGTTTGTGAACTGTTTTGATAATTCTAGCAACTCAGAATCCGAAATATAAGTAATGCCTTTACGCTTAATGTAAGACCACGTGCGATTGTACATCTCATCCGGCACACTTAACCAACCATAGTCATCTCTAAAGAAAATCTTTAAAATTTGATTTTGTACCATATAGATGGTTTGGTCTCCATTCTTGAAGTTAATACGGAAAGGCTTTAATTCTTCTACCATACCCTCAATCCTCAAATTCAATAACTACCAATAAATCATCAGCTAAATTCAATTTTGGTAAATCTTCTGGTGACAAATCACCTGCTAAAACCGAGTAAGAATACTTAGAACGGTCTTTTGCACAGAATTTTACAAAATCTAAAACTTGTCCTAATGTTGTAATATACTTAGTTTTACCAAGAACAATCTCATTAAAAACATCAAAAACCTCTTGTGTTATTGGACTAAATGTAAACAATAACTCTCGCTCATTTGGATCAAGTAAATCATCACATAAACCTAAAGGGTTTTTAGTAGTCTCCAAGTCAGAAAGTCGAATTTCTGTCAAATGCAAATGTATTAAATCGTGAAGTCTCCAAGCCATATTTAATTTCCTTTCAAATCTTCTACATAATAAGTCGCAAGTTCTTCCATGTACTTCGTTGTCCAACGCTTGATTTTTGCAAGTTGATTGTTGTCAAGCATAGAAATAGCACTTAGAGGAAGGAGAGAACTCTTTCTACTCCACAACATATTAGTAGTGTTATACCAAATAAATCCGGAACAAACTGTAGCTCCATTTAATGAATTTTCTGCAATTTCAACATTTAGAGGACTATTCGTGTCAGAGTAAATATTAACATCCAACTTTAAGTTTCTATCTTTCAACTTCGTATTTAATAAAGATTTTAACTCAATCGAACAATACTCTAAGTTCTTTGGGTCTATTTTTATTAATCGTTCTTTACTCATCACAATCCCCTTATCTTAAATAATCAGAGTCATAAGACACCCCAAGCAAACCCTCTAGTAAAGTATCATTTATTAAAGAGAACGGAAAACCGGGTTCAAAATGAGATACCCAAATATCGCTTATGACTAAACTTTCAGTAGTGACATCCCCTAAAAAAGTATGTTTTACGAGAGAATTAGGTAAAACTTTAAATTCCACTTGACACCGAATGGTCTTCATTTTCATCCCTTGATGAGAAAATTCAAACAGTAGCTTATTAGCTTTAACATCTGTTTTAGAATAACCAAAGTTAATTGCCCCTCTATATGCATCCCCAAAACTACGAAGTAAAGAACTTGTTTCATAGATAAGAGTCTCTGACATAATTGGACGAGACTTTTCAATCTCTTTTAGCTTATCAACCTTAGTAGAGCAATACAACCGTAAAACCTCTTGATATTGCTCTAATTGTAATAAACATTGAAAAAGGGCTACAAATTGCTCCTCAGTCTCAATCAGAAAATCATCTCGATCATCTGTTTTAGGTTTATACCCTTTAGGATGAACAGAGGTTTGCAAAAATTCTTTTAAACTAGACATCACAATACCTCTTAACTACTCAGGTAAATACTGCCAAGAAAAATGCTCGTCTTCGATACCCTCAAAGTAGTGACCGCAATCTGCACTGTAAGCCCGCTGAGAAATACAATATGAACCATTAGATAATTTAACTAGAACTGGTGCAATGTATTTAGGGAGTTCTCCAACTAAAGGGAAAGTTGGATTTTCTTTAAGTGCGTCTTGAACAAAATCTATATTACTTATCTGGGAACTTTTATAGTAAGAACGTCTGTTCCAAACAGTATTCCACTTAAAGCGAGAGTAAGGTTCTGAACCCTCTACAACATCAAAAAGAACCATAATCGAGGTAGTTAAAGTAAATTCCCCAATGTCATCCATAGAAGACATTGCATGTTGAAATTTTACATCTGTAATCTTTAGATTAGGGTTTTCAGCAACCCACGCATTAAATTGGTCTTCAACACCATAAACATCAGAACCATTGCTTTGAAAAATCTTAGTTTGTAACATATTCTATCTTACCTCTTTCTATTCGTTAATCTCATAAAGCAAACAAATAGACTCATGGAAGTCATTAGCGGATACCCCACTGTCAGCAAAACCGGAAACATTTGCTTGATAGCGCATGTCTAAAATTCGGACATTTGGATTTTCCGAAAGCCACTTATTTGCCTTGTCGTCTGCGCTCACCCAATTTTCTCTAAAACCAGAGTCTGTTGTAAAAATCTTAATTTGTTGCATCTTTCAAGTCCTTCTCTTTAACCCACTTACCGTCTACAATTCGACCTTTTCGATCTTTGATTTCATCCCATGCGTGCTCTAAGCACTCAGTTAAATTCCAACCGTAGTATTTTGCAATATGCTTTAAATCTGCAATTACATAACGCAGAACCCAAATACCACTTGCACCTGCATAAATTAAATTGGTTGAAGTTGCAATTTGGTCTAAATGGTAAGACAAACCTTTAAACTCATCTTTATCTACCCACCAAAATTCTTCAAAAAAGTTACGCTCACCATTTGAAAATTGCTGCACGTAGATAATCAAAGTCACTATAATATCACCCAGAGAGTCTTTCAACTCTTCTAAGTTAC
>ERZ772766.197-NODE-197-length-36431-cov-5.457554_pt1 | contig 36431 bp, 41 predicted proteins | sample MGYA00511379_ERZ772766 | MGnify/ENA primary metagenome ERZ772766 (study PRJEB29015, sample SAMEA2737895) | human oral metagenome | biome: human oral; feature: human-associated habitat; material: dental | place: China | collected 2116 ... | reverse complement strand
CTTTTTACATTTTCTATTTCAGAAGTTATAAGTGTATTTTCTTGTCTCATTTATTAATATAAAATTTTTACTCTATCGTTTTCACCTAAGTAATCATCTAAATCTTCAGAATCTATTAAACCATGATAAGTCATAGTTTCGATTAAATATTCTAAAAATTCACTTGATTGTCTCAAACTTCTGAAATTTAATTCAACATCAAAATATTTTTGTAATTTATCAAATATATATGATATTAAAGCTTCCAAAAATACATATTCTTGTGGTTTACTTTGTTCTGTAAACCATTCAACATAATTATAAATATCTTCTTTGTTTCCAAAAATATCTATTAAATAATTTTTATCAATATCTTGAGGATATTCTGTTTGTATATCTTTAATAAATTGTTCTAAATCTTCTAATTCCATGTAACATTTAATTTTGCTGAATAACCTAATGATTGAACATGTTTTTGCCATTCTTTAATTAATTGATTAGCTTTGATTGAATCATAAGCTCGAGATGGAATAAATATTGCTCGATACCAATCAGTTAATGGAAATTGCACAATACTGTTTTGTCTTTGTGGTATATACATTCTTATGCAGAATTTTACACCATATTTTAAAAGTGGTTTTACCAAATTTTTATAATAAACAGGAACAGGTTGTTGAATCTGTTTATTATATATTTGATACCTATATATTTTTTTATGAACCTCAAAAATAAACAAAATTATTATAATTCTTATTTTTGGAGGTACTAAGTGTAAATTGAAACCAATATTTCTTACACCTTCTTTTGTTACAACAGGTCCTAAACTTAAAACCAATGGATATTTATCAAACCAAGGTAAAACACTTGTACCTTTATACTTTGGATTAAAATAATGAAATGTATACAAGTGTCCTTGATTTAATAATCGATTTCGAAACATATATGTTTTTGAATCTTTAAATACCTCTTGATATAACCATTTAAGACTTACAGAAGCTGGTCTCGTATTTTTCTTAACATAATTGTTTATATGTCGTTTTAAAGAATATTTACCTTTACTATCATAGTTTCGGTCATCATCTTCTTTTCCAGATGCTTTATTTATAGAATTTTTATATTTCTCTCGATTTCTATGTTTCTGAGCATCTTTATAGACTTCTTCAATTGTTAATATTTTTGGTTTCCGAGACCTCATATATCAAGCTTTTTGAGTTGAAAATGTTTTAATACGTGTTTTGTGTATTCTTGGTCTTTTGATTTAACTTTTCCCTTATGAGGAAACTTAACTTCTATTTCTCTATCAAATCTCTCTAGATGTACTGTCAAAACAGCTATTAAATTGTCAATCAATATTGATAAATTTTCTTTGCCATTTATTTCTTCATAAGCCAATAAATAATTTATGAAAACAAATCTTGCAACATAAGAACTAACTTTTTGAGTTTGTATTGTTTCTGAAAAAGGTTTATATGTTAATTGTAATGTTGATTTAATATCTTTCCATAATTCTCTATTATGTGTATAAATATCATCGAAAATAACCTTTACAAAACATGTATATAAATAAATTTGTGATTCAGAATAATGTCTTCTATCAGCAACATGATAATTATTTATATAAAATTGTTTATTATCAAAAAGTTTTGTTTCAAATTTATCAAGTAATGAATTTAAATCATTATTTTGATAATTTAAAATAATTTCTTTGTAATCCCAAGTTTGTATATAATCAACAGTTGTAAATTTTGGTGTAATCTCCGGCATTTTAATTTAAGCTATTAATTTGTGTTTCAGATAAACATTGTTCAACATAATCCATAAATTCTAAATCATTTAATTCCATAAAATAATGTATATCTTCCAATGATATGTTTACTAAATCATTAACCATTTCTTGATAAACTTTATTTTCAAAATCATTATGATTATCTTTTGATTCGAAATATACTCTTTTAATTAATTTACAAAAATAATTTGAATTAAAACATACTTCTAATGTTGAATCAATTGTTTCCTGCTCCATTATTTCAATTTTAAAGTTATATCATTACTTATTGGTTGAAATATTATTCCAGCTTCATTAGCTATTTTATGATATTTCAAAACTAATGTTGCTTTTTCTTCAGCATCAAGTATTATTGTACTTAAATCGATTTTATTTCGAGTCAATAAATTAACTAATTTTTTACAATCAAAAATAAGTTGTTTTGAATCAATTTCTTCAAATAATATAGTTGATTTCGAAAAACCATCTTCATCTATTTCATTATCAAAAGAAATCAAATCATCTTCAGTAAATCGCAAACAATCAAATATAATTGCTTCTAAAAGATTTCTTATTTTATTTGGATTCATTATTTCAACTTTAATTTGACATTTTTATCAACCGAAAGAAATATTATACCAGCTTTTTCATTGGCATATTTATGATTTTTCACTGTAACATCAAGTTTTAATAAAACAGGACCTGTAATTTTGAAAACCATATTTTGTAAATCTAAACCTTCTTTAACTACATAATCAGCAAGTAATTTACCATCAACTTCTATATCGGCAACACCCCAATAATTACTTGCATCTGTTTCAACATAAAGAGTAACCATTTTATAACCAACACCAATATAAAATCTTTCGCTTGGTGATTTCTTTATAGCATCAAAAAATATTTTTCTATATGCTAACTCTAATGCTTTATCGTTCATTTTTTAGTTATTAAAATTAAATTTGAAATAAACATAATCTTCAGTTAACAAATCAACATCGAATCCATAATATTCAAGATTTGCTAATAACTCATATAATAAAGAATGTTCATCTATATCTGAATTATTTTTAACATATTCATCAATTTCTTGAAATACTTCATCAAAATTTGTATATCTAACATCATAAGCTGAATTAACCATATCAGCTAAATACATATATACAACTTTTTCGAAACCTAATTCATCTAATTCTTCAAATGTATAATCTCCATTATCGTAAATTAAACCTTCCAAGAAATCAAGTAAAGAATAATTACCGTTATGAGCAATTATATCTGAACATTCATCGATTAATAATGCTTCTAAAATCATCTGTTATACTTTAATAAAAACTTGATAAATACATTTGCCATTTCTAATGGATAACATAAATTTGCTGCTTCGAGTAAAGCTAAAACATCATAAACATAATTTGTCCATTTTGCTCCATAATCTTCATAAACGCTATCTCTAAATGGGTCGTTATTATCTTCATCTTCGAAGATTATTTCAGGATTATAATATGTATATGCTGATAATTTATCTCCATAATAAACTAACATCATATCTTCAAAGTTCTGAAAAGAATTCAAATCAAATCTTGTATCATTGAATTGTTCTTCCAACCAATCAGCTAAATCCTTTTCTAATCCAAATATATTATTTTTATTAAATACTTCTTTAACAGTTTCGATATTCAATAAATATTCGTATGCTTTCATATTTTATTTAAATTTTTTAATTAAATCGAGTATATTATTTATCGAACTATCATCAGTAACCAATTTAGGTCCATTCTTTGAAAATACCAAATAAGTTTCATTACTATTATAATAAATGAATTTATTTGAATATCCGTTAGGTTCTGGAAGAAAAGTAACAACATAAATATCACCATTCTTTTCATATTCTATAGATACACATGTTTCGTATATTTCTTTTGGAATAGCTGAAACTAATTCGAGTAATTCTTTATTTCTATTTAATGTAACAACATCAAGCAAGAAAACAAGTTGATATTGTTCATTCCAATTTTCATCAATTATTGATAATAATTCAGGGTATGTATATGTTTTTATACTGGTTTGTATATATCTTACACCAACATGTGAAAATCTTTGACCAAGTTTTATTCTTGTATCTGAAAGTTCTCTTGTATCGAAATCAACAAATACCATCTCCATTGGAATTTGTAATTTTAAAAATACTCCCAATTCATTATCTTCAAAGTCTGTAAAACCAACATATTTTCCAATCTTAATTTGTCTCATTTCAAATAAAAATTCTTGTTTTTAAGTGTTTTTCGGAAACTACTTTAAATTCATAATCATTAATTTTACACCATTCTAATGCTGCTTTCCATTTCATAGCATTCTTATACATAACAAATGAATTTTTGATAGCTGCTAATGTTTGTGGTGATTGTGATTCTGGTTTAATTTCGATTAAATATTTTTTACCATTTATCAATTCAACTACAAAATCTGGATAATAATTATGTCTTTTTTCGATAACTTTTCCGTTTTTGTCTCGTTCTTTCATTATATAAGGAATCTGAATTTGTTCTGATGACCATTTTTTAACTGAACCATTAAATTCACAAATCTGCATAAATTTCAATTCCCATGATGAACGATATATTATTGGTCTTTCACCAACATATTTCTGTGGATTATATTTATCAAAATAACCCTGATAAAACTTTTGTGTTTTTGTTTTTTGTTGTGGTTTGAAAGATTTTATTTTACTCATTTTATAATTTTATCGTAAAATCAAATCAAATATAATCTGAATTGATAAATCAGAAGCTTTTAAACCAACCTTCCATCAAATTTTTATCTATCAAATAATGATGATTTATATCTCTGATGATTTTTTCATCACCTATATATTCAACATTATTTACAGATTTTTTACAATTTTTTAAAACCAATGAAGATAATTCCCATAAATTGTAATTAAGAATTGGAACTTCATCGATAATGTTGAATAACATTATCACATCTGATTTATCTGTTATCTTATTTGGTAAGTTTATTTCTTTCATGATTAATATAATTCACAATATATTGTATTCGATTTTAAATTATTATCACTATTATTTATAGTTCTACAATAATCATATATGGAATTTGTTTTGATATTAAATTTTTGGTTGTAATACCCTAATGCTGATACAGACGGTATAAAACTGAAATCAATCATATTTATATTGTTGAATTTCAATATCAAATAGGTTTTTTCATCTGTAACAGATAAATTTGATTTATTAAACAAATTCGAAAACTGTATATTATTGATTTTACAAGCATCTTCAATTGTACTTGATACATATAAATATTGGAATAACTTATTTCCACCGAGTAATAATCTTTCTAACCAATCTTTACAATATTGTCTATTATAAAATTCAAGAACCGAATAACCTTCAGTAATATTTACATTATAAAGATATGATAATACATCATTGAAATCGGAAATAAAATCAAATTCGGTTTTATTGATATTGTTTTCGATTAATTTATTATTTAAATCAATAAAATTATGATTGAAATTTAAGATTAATGAACGTTGATTATCATCGAGAGTAGTAACATCTTTCAAATTATGTAATATCAGATTATCATTTAATTGAATTTGATTTAATTCTCGTTTATCTTCTTGTCCGAAACCGTTACCGAAATTCTTATTATTGTCATCAACACCATCAATAAAATGTTTACATAATGGACTTCTAAGAGTACTTAACCAAGTATTTAATTCCCATATATCTTTTCCAACAAAATCATTACCAAATTGTCTACAAGTTATATCAATTATAAACTTACCTTCTTTTTCACTATCCATCAAAATAGCTGTATGCCATTTATTTTGAGAACCGTTATAACAATATCCGTAATACTGTTCTTTTATATCGATGGAAATCAATTTTGCATAAGTATTGGTTAATTGACATAATAACTGAAAGTATTCGTCATTCACTAAAGCTTCAGATGCACTAACACACCAACCAGTTGTACCTAAACCATCACCTATGTTAAATGGAGTATCTTCAGGTAATGAAAAATCTTTTGTACCTTTCCAACCTAAACTTGAACCATCTTGTACATCTGCTCTTTGTTTAAACTTTTGAATAACGTCTTTCCAAATATTTATAGTTTCTAAACTTATCATTTTTAAATCAATGTTAATTTTTGTTGGATTCTTGATTTTGAATCATCTTCATTAAGATTATATATATATTCTATTTCAATAACTACTTTTTTTCCTGATAATTCTTCATCTAAAATATGTGATTGAAATTGTTTTTTCTGAATATAAAGCTCTAAATCAACAACACTGAAAGGATTTATCTCAAATATGTTTTGATTCATCAATACAGTTACTTGTTTATCATATATGTTAGTTATCGGTAAATGATTTGGTTTCGAAATTTTATTATTCATATCATCAAAATAATTGTATCGATACTTATCTTTTGATAATAAATGTTTGATTCCGTAATTTGATGTAACAGTAAACCCAGATATACCAAATTTATCTTTATCATTTTTCGATATATCTTCCATATAATTAGATATAACTATCGGTTTTTCATCATCTAATACAATATCTTCGTATATCTTAAATTTATCTACATCTGATTTTCGTATATCTTCCAAATTACCAACATACATTATACCGTTATTATCGTAACACCATAAACAATTACTATAATTCTGTATCAAAAATGTAAAATATGATAATAATTTTGTATTCGGATTTGTTAAGTATGGTTGTTTAATATCAAGAAATGAATTACTGAATAGATATAAACCGGAATCAGTTTTCTTACATAATTCTTCAATTACATCATAAACCGTTTTATCTTTGTATCCTTTCTGTTCCGTATTATACCATTTATCGTTGTATATATTACCATACAAATATATTTCATCATTATTTACTTCAGCAGGTGAATTATGTATGATACCATAAAATTTCAATAACCAATTACTTGTACCGATAGCAATAACTATCGTATCAATATCTTGTTTTTTGAGAATATTACGAATTTTGAAATCATCATCGTTCAAAGTAATATTGAATGACGGTAATTTATTTATACCGATAGATATATTTAAATCAACAACAACAGAACCTTCCGGAATATAATCATTAATCATCACAACAGGATTGTAACTACCCCATGAATTAACAACACCATTTAAATCATCTACGGCATTTTTATCAAACTGTATATTAATTTTCGGTATCTTATCTATATATTTCGATTCAAGCTTTAATTCTCCCATTAAAACGATATTATTCCGGTTTCTTTATCATATTTTACTTTATCGAGAGTTAATTTCAACTTATCAACTCCGATTGTTTTATCTTTATTAAATGAACGAATCAAATGTTTATTATTCGATTTACTTCCAGCTTTCGATATACCAGCAACATTATCTGAATCTATCTCAATATATCTTTCAGACATTGAAAACATATCCGGTAATTTAATAATCGTATCATCATTTAAATCATATATCGATGAAATATTGTTGAATTCCAATATAAACGGTAATACATCAATATTATTATAATATCTCCAACAAATATTATCAATTCGAGTATTCTTTAATGATATAGTATCAATTATCGGTATATTTTCTTTATCAAATATGGTGAAATACTTAAACATTTATGTTCGTTTTGTTATATTCTGGTATATTAAATTGAGCATCTAACTTCTGAAATGCAAATCCTACATCTATTGTTTTTGTTTCTCCAAATGATTGATTAAAACTAAATTCCAACGGTGGTATATCAGTAATAAAACAACCTGAAAACACAAAATTAAAGATATTTACCGAATTTGAATCAAACAATGGTACAATTATTTGAAATTGTTCTTGTACTCTTTGGCGAGCATAATAGCCTCGAAACACTTCATAAAAATATAACCAGTTAATAAGATTATTTCGACAAGTTATGTTAATCTTGAAATCTGTGAGTATTTCAGCTAACGGAGCAGTTCCGGGAAATTGTACATTCGTTGTTACTTCAGATATAGGTGTTTGAGGATTTTTCGGTAAATTATTCAAACCTGCAACAATTAATGTATTCAATGAAAAACCGGGAATCTGTAATGTTTGAATTGATTCAGTTATAAGATTTTTTATATCTTTTATGGGATAATTCAAATGAAATAGATAATCGTTATACTTAGTGACTAAATTATCTCTGAACAATTCATCACTAAATATAACGTTATATCTACTTGTATCTGGGTTTAACATTTAATTCTGTTATCTATTTTCATTTGCAAATACTGCATCTAAACTTATTTCGTTTCTGCTTCTCCTATATAGCTTTTCATGATGTTGCATCAAATCATTTTTAATCATTTGAGTAAAAAAAGCAAATATATTTTCAGAACGATTTGAATCAAATTTATTCCATTTAATCCATGCTTCAGATACAGCATAATTTACACATACTAATCTATCTTGATTTGATGTGAAATTTATTGCTTTTGATTTAGAGTATCGATTAGCTATAAGTTCGAACATTTTCAATAACTCATAACTACATTTATTATTTTGAATACATTCATTATATACTTGTAACATTTCATCAGCATCGATATAATTCTTTTTCTTATGAAATGCTATAACTTTTTGTTCATTAGAGATTTTTTCGTTTTCCATAGACAGTTGTCATTTGATGTTCTCTTATTTCATCAATATTTATCGCTAACTTTCTTTCCAACATTTCTAATGATTCATTCAATTTCTTAAATGCTGGTGAATCTAAATCAGACATTGCAATCATATTTTTATTAACGATAATATCTTGATTTATTTCTTTTTGTTGTTCGTATAATTTTTGAATAGCTAATCTATTGGAAGTTTCGTATTCAATCTCATTTTGATATTTACTTTCAAATAATTGATTAGTATCCGAAAAATTAATATTCAAATTATTAACCAATGATTCATTTAATTCTTTGAAAGTATTAAATTCTTTGTTACCGAATTTATTATTTCTTGAATTGAATGCAATTATTGTTGGTTCAGATAAATCTTGTTTGATAAGGCAATAAGATGATTCATTAAGATTTCGTATTGCTTTCAATGTATCAAACTTAACCAATTTACCGAAGTTTTCACACAATAAACAAACATTATCGGCATCTTGAAGATATTGACGATAATTAGGATTATTCTGTTCTTTATATTTCAACAACGATTCAGTAAATAATTGTCTTAAGTCTTTCGGATTTGTTGTTTTAATGTTGTTAGGGTCTTTATAAACTGATATATTACCTAAACTATCAATAACTGTATTAAAATCCCAAACCATTGCAGGACTAAATGAATCAGTATCAACATCATAAGACAATTGATTGATTGCTCCCATTAATGTTATATATGATTCTGGAACACCTAAATCTCTAAACTTATCAACAGTCAAATATTGATATGATTCATCTAAATTATCGTATTCTAAACATTCAGATTCAACCAAAAGATATGTTTTATCATTTTTTATATCTTCGAATTTCAAACCAATTGGAGAATAAATGACGGTATCTTCATTTAAATGTTTAACCATCGTTTCTTCTTGGTCTTTGGTTATCTTATTCTTGGAATCTTTCATATCATCAAGATATATCTCTTTCAGATTAGTGATAATATCAGATTCAATACTATCAAACATACCTTTTTTGAGTTGTTTCAAGATTTCGTTATCATCGATAGTATCTAAATATTCCTGTATCTGTGATAATGTTTTTTCAGGATTAGGTATATTCATTTGTCTTAACTTCTCAATATGTTCATCTTTCGCCATATTAATGAGATAATTAAGATTTCCTGATTTTGTATTTTTACGAATAAATTTAAGTAAATCCTGTAATGTTGTATTATCTTTTATTTGTTCAGCATTCGTTTTAAATTTAACTATTTCCATCATTGGAGTAGTTGATTCATTAAGATTACTCAACAAACCATTAATCATTCGTTTTGATATATAATCAATATTGTTTGCTAATAATCTAAACAATTCTTCTTTGATTTTCTGAACAATTTCGTCGTATGTTACTTTCATTTTTAAAAAGTTTTAACTAAAAATCCGTCAACATCTGTATCTGTAACGGTATCTCTTTTATCTAATATATATTTAAGTATTGGTTTAACTAAAACTTGTTTAATCATTACATTCCAATCTGGTTCTGGTAGATTTGGTATATTATCAATATCTAAATCATCAGGAACAGCAACAACATTTCCATTTATATCATAATAGAAATTCATTTTTTGACCTTCAAATGGTAATTTATATTGCATTTCTTTATTCTGATGAACAAAGTTATACCAAAATAAAGCCATTTGCATCTGAATATGTGTTTTATCACTTACATATTTATTCGATTTATCATCAAAATAAATTTCTTTCAGATTTGAAACTGTTGATATACGATAAATTAAAGATTTCTGTCTTCTTGTTTTGATGTACTTAAACAAATTGAAAATTTCTTCTTTCAATTCTTTGGTAGATACGTCTTTTACAAGATATTTTTTAACCAATATTTCAATAATGTTTTTGATTCTTTTCGTTGATTCACCTTTTTTGATTTCAACACCAGTATATTTCATTTTTGGTTCTTTCAGTAACTTTCCATCTTTCCAAATTACAGACATAATGTACTTTTTCTTTGCTTGAAAAATAGCATTACGAGTTGTTACTTCATGAGCCATTTTCATATGACCTTTGGTTGCATTCCTATATTCAATATCTGCATCAATTGTATCAGCAATTATCTTTCGTAGGAATATTTCATCAATAAATACACCGAAATCGGATAATTCTTTATCTCCTTCTGGTGTATTTGGAGGTAAATCTTTACCAATTAAATCATATATCATAGATAAATCAATATATCGAGAATCCGTATCACCATAAACACATAAATCATTTTCTGTATCTGGTTCATATTCTGTAAATTGTCGACATTTTGAAAAATCCAAATCATTATAAAAATTATCTTTAATTATTTGCCATTCTTTTTCAGACCAGTTTTGAAAGAATTTATTAATCGCTCTATCAACAATTAACCCAAAATGTTTTCCTGATGTTGTAATATCTGTCGCTACATTATAATTACATAACGAAAAATATATGTTACCAGAACTACCATATAATGAATTCGCATCTCTTTTAACAACCAATTCAAAATTACGATAAATTATTTGTGTTAATTCTGCTTCAGCTTTCAATTGATTTAATTCTTCCAATGAAAGTTTACTTAAATCTAAATTATCAACCTTATTTTTTAGTTCATCATATTTATGTGAAAATGGGTCATGATTAGAAACTAAGTCCATACTCTTCAAGGTCTAAATTATCCGCAATATCATTAATATCATCAATTTCATCAGTAGTTACATCTTCTAATACTTTTACTGAAGTACACCAAACTACTGCCGGACCGTAATTAGTACCTAAAATAACTTTTGGAGTATTATTATCAGTATAAAACACAAAAGAATGTTCTCCAAGCATTAATAAATCTGTTTTTAATAATTTGAATTCAAGATTTTTAACATCTTTTGAATCATATTCTAATTCAATATTAAAAGCTTTATCAAAAATATTCAAATTACCATTATCATCAAAACTAAATGTAATATAATTTGAATTATTAACGATAGATTTATGTAATTTTTTGATTAACGATTTAAGTTCGGTTAACTGTTTTTCACTGATACTAAATTGTTTATAACTTTTTTCGGGAGTACATTGTTTCAAAATAAAATTGTAATCTTCAACTTTATCAACAATCATCTCTTCTGTTGTCAAAACAAAATTGGTTTTTATTTTAGAACCATTTTCTGATAAACCTTCAATAGTCAATTGAGTTGCTTGATTCGTATTTTTATCAATATCAATTGTTAATTTACAAGGTGTTTTCATTGAAAATACATCTAAATATTTCAGAAATAAAGAACCTTTCAAAATATAAAGATTAAATTTTCCACCATAATTTTTTATATGCGATAATTTTTCTGATTGCGAATCAGTTTCAATATCAACAAATGATTCAATTGGTAATTGCCAAATTTTAATCAATGATTTTGTTCCTGAAAAAGAAACAGATTTCATCATTGAATCAGAAATTTCAATCATTATTTGTTCATTTACAATCAATGATTGTTTGAGTAATCTTTTTAATAACGATAAATTAAAATTGTTTATAATCATAATTTGGTTTATAATAATTATTTTTAATATTATTTGATGTAATTACTAATTCCAAGTTCATTATTAATCTTTCATGCATAGGGTTCTCTCGACTTCTCCTAATTCTCCGCGGATGCTTTGAAATCCTTCCTTCCCACCTTTGATAAGTAGGACTTTTACGCATACTATAGGCCAGCAGTACCTTTTATATTTGCCGTGCGCGTCAACTCAACGATGGTTTGTAAGCCACCTCCTCTCGTCCGTTCCAAATACTTGCAAACATGAAAATTCCAAAAATAGAGCTTTTGAAGATATTCACCGATTGTTTTTATCAAAAGCCGATTTGAAATAAAATAATTTATCGAAATTAGTTATTGAACAGGTCGTTTAATTTCCTGAATACAATATATTCTTCTTGAGATGAAAGATAATTTCCTGATTTATATTCATCAAAAAATGCTTTCAACTCTTCTTTGGTTGTTTCAAATTTATTTACGAGATGTTGTCCAATATTTAAATTATTAAACCAATTACATGCCGCAATTGCTTTTAAAACATCTTCCAACTCTTCATTAGAAACTTCTTTTTCTTCCTTAACTTCTGGAGTTTGAGGAATATCATCAACTTTAGTTTCTTCCTTAACTTCAGGATTTTGAGGAATATCATCAACTTTCAAATCCTCTTTTATCTCTTCTTGAATCTTATCAGCTTCATTTTTGAGATTATCAAGTTCTTCCTTGTTTTCTTTAACTTCAGGAGTTTGAGGAATATCATCAACTTTTGGTTCTTCAGTTGTTTCTGTTACCTTTTCAACAACCTTTTTAACTTCGTTGTCAACTTGTTCCTCAATGTTTTTGTTATTTTTAGCCATATCAAAAATTAATTAATATTAATATTCATCATCGTCAATGTAATCAACATCATCATCTTCGTCGTAATCATCAAGATAATCTTCATCTTCAAACAAATCATCGTTTGAATCAAATTCTTCCCAGTATTCTGTTTTTTCTGAATCCATAAATTTAAAAATTAAGGTTATTTATCAATTAATAATTATTTTGTTGTCTGTTATTGTTTTCGTTTTCTTTACTCATAAATAGGTTGTAAAGTTCTTCCAAATCTACATTTACAAACATACATAATGTGGTAAAGTATGCAAACATAGAATCAATAACTGTAATTAATCGGTCGAATTGTTGAATATTCATTTCTTCTTTGGATATTCTACCAATTAAATCATATTGTTTTAATATTTCAAATTTGATTTGAATTGTATTTAAAGCAATATTATGTAATGATGCTTTTGGTTTCTGAATGTTATTAAATACCGATAAATTTCTGTTTATATCATTAAACAAAGGTTTATCATTTAATCTTAAAATAATAGGTATTAACAACATAAATTTAAAAATATCAATCAATTCAAATTTGAGTTCTAATAAATCTTCTTCAGATAAATCTTCCAAATATTTATTTTTATACTCAACATTTTTAGATTTCCAATATTTCCATACTGCACTTCCATCACCATCATTAATACCACCTAAAGCATCAATAAATTCATTAAATTCATCGTTTAATGAATGAAAGTTGATTGTTAAATATCTGTTTCGTTCTTCAGGAGACAATTGACTAAAATCTAAATTATAGATATTCAATTGTGCCCAATTTTGTTGATTAATAAAAATACTGGTAAAATTAATTTCGCTGATATTTTTACCTTCAACCAATTTTTGAAATAATGTTGTATCGATTTTTAAATCTTTACAAGAATTTGAAGTATTTGCCATTATATAATTTATTTTCGTTTTGAAATTTCGTTTTCAATTTTTGTTAATATGTTTAAGTAAATGTCTGCTGCATAGTTTTTGAAGACTTTTCTTTTTCCGATAAGTCCTTTTTCAATCCTTACATACAAACCTTCTTCTCTTGTATCATATATATTACCTATAGGAGTAAGAGAAAAACCTAAATTTTTATATTTCAACCATTTCTGTAAATCTTTTTCAGAAACTTTACCTAAATTATCGGGGTCCATTTCAACAGAATCGATATATTTTTCAGGTGATAATCCGTTTGTAATGATTGAATTAGGATATAGTGATGAAAAGTCCAATCCCATTGTAGCTTTCGCTTTCTTTTTAGTTGGCGGTTTCACATAACCACCGGGAAATGATTGTTTTTCAACATTTGAATATTCTGATTCAAGCAAAAATATATTGTTATTTTTTAATTCGTTATAAACCAATGAATCAGATATATTGTTTTGTCCTATTTTACTGAATGGTATACGATTCATATAAGATTCATAAAAATCTATATCCATCAAATTTGTTTTCTTATGGATTAACATAACCAATATTGTATCAACAATTGCATAAGCTACAAATTTAAGATATTCTTCTTCATATAGTTTACGTAAGTTACCATCATACTGTACTTTACTCAACCCTAAAATAATATCCGAAATAAAATTTAACGAATATGATTCAAGATTATTGTAAACTAACGAATTTTGAAACATCATCATATAATCAAGTACCAATCTATGTAATGGCATTTCAACTGAAAATGTTTCTTTCCTACGATTTTTAAATGAACGATTTACTTTAACAGAAACAGGTGATGCTTTCTTAATATCTAAACCAAGTTTTTTACAACGATTTTTGATATATATCCAGTCATATCCTACAACATTCCAACCAATCAAACAGTGAAAATATTTATTGATACATTCAAGAAATACATTCAACATTTCTGTTTCTGTATCAAAAATTCTTATATCAAATTTAAATTTTTGATTATATTTTTCACCTAATGATTCATGAATCATTTCATCAATTAATTCTTTATCATAATCAGAAAATTCTTTATGTTTATCGTTTTTCAGAATAAACAATAAAGTATTGCATGATTCATCAGTAATTGAAATCGAAAGTATTTTGTTTTCTGCTAATTCTGCTGTAGAATAACCATATTCATCAGTTATCTCTGTTTCAATATCGAGAGAATAACATTTAGGTATATGAATTGAATCAACAGCTAATTTATAAATATCAGGTTGATTCAGTTTTAAATCATTATTAAAGTATTCATTAATATTTAGATTTTCAAAATACTTATGATATTCTCTTTTTATATAATTATTATTGAAAGATTTGATTCCTTCAATTTTATTATTATCTGCCACATCACATTCAACATATTTATAATATCCGAATGGTAATTCAGCATTTATTATTTGAATATTATTTTCTTCATCAACATAAGAAATTTCCATTGATTCCTTATTTTGTCTGAAATCTATTATCATAATTTTTTATTTTGTTCCATTTTCTTTTTGTTTGCATTTTGTTCATTCATTAATTTTTCAAATGAACCATTATCTGATTCTCTTTTGTACATATCTTCTGAAAGATTTACAATTTTTTCTGAATCAGATTTCTTTTGACCTTTCTTTTCTTCTTTTAAATTTTTCATCGTAATAAAATTTTAATTTTACAATTTTGAATATTATCTGGATAAATATGTTTCAAAAATATTTTATTCTTATCAATAATTTTGAAATCATTATCTGACAAAAATACTGTGTAATTTTTATTAAATAATTTATATCGTAAAATTACTCGAAGATAATCTGAATTTAAATTATGGACAACTTCTGAACCTAACTTATTAAGTGTTATTTCTGTTTCATACTTATCAACTAATGGTTGTTCAAGTTTGATTAATTTATTATTTGCTGAATCTGTATCAGTTACACCAAGATAATAAAAATTACCATCAGAATATATTCTACCATTTAATATTTTTGTTTTATCAAATGTATCAATATTTGTTGTATGAATTAAATTTTCTTCAACATCAGCGGTATAATTCCAATATTTTATTTTATTATCGTTAATATTTTGTATCTTCTGAATATTTCTAAAACGAAATTCAGAAGGTATTGTTTTTATACCGTTTATATCACTATATAAAAATGGTTCAGATGTTAAACAAACATATTTAGTTCCATTAAAATAATAAAATGTATTTATCGGTAACACTAATAAAAATAATGGTTTAACAGATAACGAATTAACATCAGATAAAAGAGTACTATAATTTTCTGTATCATACTTTAATATCTTGTAAAATTCGTTATTCAATACATCTCGAAGTCTTTTATATTCAAGATTACCTGTATTGTCATTTTTCTTTACTGTATACCAAAATTTATCATATTGATTAAAAAATATTAATCCTTCATAATCTGTAGTTGTATCGGGTATTTGATTTATATTTTCAAAATATCGTAAAAATCTGCTATCAATAGGTAGATTATTGATATTCTCAAATTGAAAGTCTATTTGTTTAACAACAGTTCTATTTAATCCTTGCATCTTATTTATATTTTATCGTAAAAAACTTTATCGTAAGTTAAAAATATATCACAATCCTGTTGAATATTTCCAAATTCCCAATATACAATTACAAAAACATCTGAATCTCTTACGTTTGTAAATATTAAATCATTAATTTCTGATTGAATATCTTGTTTTCGTTTATAAAATTTTATTTGAAAATTGTTGTATGAATATGTATTTCTTGATAATATTCTTCGATTCAACTTTGATTTGATTATTGTTTCAAGATTACAATTAACAATATTATCTCGAATAAACATAAAAGCATATCTATTTAATTTATTGTTATCAACAGATATTTTATTACCTTTCTGAAATTGATTTAACTTTGGTAGAATATATGTTTCAAATCTTTGTGATTTATCATCAAATTTATATAAATCGGATATATCATTATCTGGAATCTTGTATGAATATATTGGTTCGAAAATATAAAATTTATTTTTGATTATAGGTAATAAATCAATATCTAACAAATAAGGTGTATCAAATCCTGTAATTCCAGTAATTGCTTCATATTGTCTTTGTAATGATACTTTCTTTATCGATAACATATCAATTTCAATGATTTTACTACCAATTAATGTATCAGTATTAAATTCTAATGGTTGTAATTGAAATATAGTGGTTTGATTGTTGTTATCGGTAAAAATTATTTTTGGTAATTCATTTGATAATCGCTGAGTAACAGATAATTCAAAAACAAAACGTAATTTAACAGTATTACCTGTATTGATTATTGCTTCGTTATCACCTGATATGTTATCTAATAATTGAACACTACAATTTAATAATTCTGGATTTACATAATTTTCCGTATTTTGTGGAAATAACAACATATCAATGATTTCTTTCAATGATTTATTGTGTAAATTCCTCATCCAACTAAATTTAGTTGAATCATTGTTAGATAATGTTGTATCATAAGTGGTTTGTTTATCTACATATTTTTTATTTGATACATCATCATCATTAACAGGTATATCGGTCTTCACATTTTTGATGTAATTACCGACAAAATCTGTTATTTTCCTATATATTTTATTTTTGATATTTCCCATCATTCAAACGTTATATAACCAGATAATTTTTTAAGTTCATTATTTTCATAGAATCTTACAATATATTCTGTATTTGATACTCTTTCAATATCTGCATCAATCAATTCCATATTAGTTAATTTAACAGTACCATCAGAATTTAATTCGTAATTACCACCAACTTTACTTAAGTTACCAACATATATTGTGAATTCGGGTAAATTATTTGTAATCGGTATTCTATCATCAATTGTTATATTTACTGTATTTTGATTTTCGAAAATAACCATACCATAATTCTCTTGACCTGTTATGATTTCCCATACATCAGTATGTTCATTTGGTTTCATATCAGCAGATACATCAACTTTCGCTTGATATAATATACCATTATAATAAACTAAATGTCCTGAACGATATGCTTTTGAAACATTCCATTGTTCTAATTTAATATCGGTTTTAAATTTCAACCAATGATTTATATTTGAACCATCACCGGAATTCAAATAATAAAATGATTCATCGTCTTTAACCCAAACTAATTTATGCTCATAATTATAGGTTAAAGTCAATAAATCATTTACGGTATTAACTAAAGTTTCTGAAATAGCTGGTCCAGAATACTTTCGTTCCAATTGATTAACTAATGGTAATTTATTTGGTATATTCATAATATATCTGTTGTAGTTTTTCTATTATTGATTGTTTTGATGGTTTCGAAGGACCTGTATATCCCCATCTAACATTATGATAATCCGATTTAAATATTTCATCAATTTTGTTTATGTCTATATCAAAACCTAATAATGAATTAAATAATTTTCGAATATTTAAAGTCTTATATGATAAATCTGTAGCTTTCTTTCTTACAGACCTAATTCTGCTTCCATTATTTGGTAAATATGAATCTGAACCACTTTTAAATTCAGCAATTTCAAATTCATCATTAACTATATATGTATAATATTTGGTTTGAAAATTTTCTTCTTCTTTTACTGATAAGCTAAATAAATTTGATGTATTATATTTGTTCATCGATTTAATAAATGTTTGAAAATCATCTGATTTCAAAATTTTATTCATCGATAATTTAACAAAATTTACTCTGTCTGATTCGCTTCCAATATGGTTATTTATGATATTTAATTCATTTTCAGAATAATCAAACAAATTATCGTAACCTCTTGAATTTTTAGTGAAACCATCTAATAAAAAATTATATAAAATTTTCCAATATTTTACATCAGCTATTTTATACGGTTTTGTGAGTATATCTAAAATAAATTGTTTATCTTCATTCCAAAGGTTAGATGATTGAATTCTTTCGATGAATTCATCTATATTATTAAATATGTTTGAAAGTTTCATAATTAATTAAAATTAATATAATCAATAAAAGAAAATCTGGAATATTATTTTAATTCCAGATTTTCAAATTCAAAACCAAATTAAATTATGCTTAACAATTCATCAACTCTATCGTTAATGTCAAGGTTTAGATTTGCAGCAGCTTTACGACCTCTGGTTTTCTTTACAGGAACTTGTTGAACTGGAACAACTTGCTGAATAACTTGAGGAGTTACGGCAGCTTGAACATTCTGATTATTTAAAATCTGACGAATACGTTGTCCAAGAGTGTTAAATCCTGTACCATCGATTGTTTGAGGAGCAACTTGATGTCCTAATTGACGTAGTTTACCAGCATTCTTCCTAAGTTGGAAAGCAGCATTTCCACGAGCTTTAGTATCACCATTAACAATACGTTGTTTCAATACTTGATTTCTTCCAAGAATTTTTGCAATTCTCGCTTCAAGATTTTTGCCAGCAGCAGTTAATTGAGGAGCAACTTGTAACTGAGGAGCAACAACTTGAGTATTAACTACTTGAGATGGAACTCCTAATGCTTGAAGTTGTTTGTTAATCTTACGAAGTTCGAAATTAGCATTTCCACGTACTTTTGAATTCTGAGCATTTGCTATACGTTGATTCAAAATTTGTGCACGTTTCATTAATTTCTGAACTCGAGGATTAGCAACTTGTTGAGCTGGTAATTGAGGAACTAAAATTTGTTGAGCAACGGTTTGTTGAGGAACATCAACTATTTGAAGTTGTTGTCCGCCTAAAGCAGCTAAATCAGCATTTAACTTATTGTTAATAGATTGACGACGACCAAGTAATTGATTGATACGAGCCTCTAAAGAAGCAGCACGTTGACGAAGAGCTTGTGGATTAGATACACCAGAAGCTAATTTGTAACCGTCACGAATTTTAGAATTCTTTCTTACAATTGATTTGAAACGTTTTAAATCTTGTTGAGTTACATCTTGAGCAGGATTTTGTAGACGTTGACCAAATTGTTTAGCAAGAGCACGAGAATTTAAGAATTGTTGACGTGAAACTTCACCATATTTGTCATAAGCTTGTAAACGTTGTGCTGTTTGACGAGAAGCGGCTTTTAATCCACTTAATTGTGAGTTAATACGTTTAAGTTTCTTATTTGCTTTACGTTTCAATTCAGCTTTAATCTTTGCAGGAGTACGTTTGTTTTCCTTACGAAGATTAACTTTTAATTTAACAGCAGCAAATTTTTCAGATTTTGGACGAATCCAATTTTGTCCAAATAATACAACTAAATAAATTGCATTTGGAATCTTAGTTTCAGGAAGAATAGCTTTTTCCCAAGTGATAGCTACTGATTTCAAATCTTGAACATCACCTTCGAAGTCACCTGTAGCTTCATCTTTCTGAAATACTACAACTAAAGCATTGTTAGCTAAATCAAAATCTCCAGTAACTTTAGATTGGAATTTGGAAACATCAAGAGTTGCTTTCTTTACGAAATTCTGATAACCAACATAACCCAAGATACGAAAATCTTTTGAAGCTTTTAAAGCTTTTGCTCCTTTTGTATATTGTTTTGCATTGGAAACAAGAACACCTAAAGAAGCACACAAATCCGGACGTGTAATGATTTGTTTAATAATCTGTGGTTTTAGTTTGTGAGTGACAAGAACACTCTTTCCCACAACTGCAAGTTGCTCAGCTACATCAAGAGCAAATTGACTTTTAGCATTTGATAATTTTGCCATTTTTTAAAAAATATAATTTTAATTAAGAAAAAATTTAAAAAACAGAACAAATCTGTTTTTAGGAATGTTAATATCCAATTGAATCTTTATTTGTAACAAAAACTTTTTGAACATTAGGAACAACTGGTATCTGCATTCCCTCTAAATATTCAAGAATTCTTTGAAGAATTTCAGTTGAATCTTTAGGTTTATTATTAATAGTACTATTATTTTGATTAGTTATATTATTTATTATTTTTTGATTTGTTGGAATTTCTGAATTATTATTTCCAGAATTATTATCGTAACTTACATTTTGTTTTTCGTAAATTAATCCAATCAATTCTTTCAACTCTTCTAATATTTGTTGAAGAGTATATGAATTATTCTTTTCGGTTAATTTATAAAGTAAGTTATCTAATTTGGTAGCTTTTTCTAAATTGATGTTATTAATAGCTTTTGATATACTCCAAAAATCATCTTTTAATTGTTTAAGATTTTTCTGAATCTTTTGCCATTTCTGAGAATCTGATAACGAATCAACAAATTTAAATAATATATCTGTTGGTTTCTGTATACTATTCATATCCCAGAATTTAGATATATAATTAAAAAATTGACCTATATTCCATGAAACATCTTTAGCGATAAATGATGAATTTTTCAATTCAGAAGTACCAATTTTCATAAACACATCAGAAACACCATTTGTAAATGTATCAAAAGAATTTAAAACTTTTTGAGTTTCACTTTCATTGGATAAAAATGGAACTTCTGAAATCTGTTTAAATATAGCGACTATTGGTGATATTGTATCGGAAATACCTTTCAATAATAAGTTGGATTGCATTGCTGAAACAACATTGGTTGAACTTAATCGTTTCATTACTGATTGTAATGTATTTGCTAATCCTTCCATCATCAAATATAAGTTATCACCAACCTTTTTCATAATATCATCATTAAAAGGTAATGTATCAACCATAACAAGTTTACCATTTTTAACTTCATATACACCAAATCTCATATTAGCAACATCAGTAAAAATTTTAGGAACCATACTTATTGAGTTGATTATCTCTTTTATTGATGACATACCTTCAACAAATCCCTTACTTGTCAATATTTTCTTGTTATCATCAAATGATTTAGCTAATGTTTCAATTATTAATGATAACGATTCACCAAATTTCTGTATTGATTCAGGTTGTATATCTAATGATGCAATACCTTTTAATGCAGTTGCAGCTAATAAAGCAACTCCTGAAATAGGTAATAACAAAGCAGCTTTGATTGCTGTTTTTGCAAGATTCCAACCGCTTAAATCATTAACCCTATCAATCAATTGTTTTAATGATTGACCGAATTTATAAACATTTTCAACTTTTACATCTATTTTCGAAATCAAAGCAATTGTACCAGCAGCTAATAACATACTTGCGGATACAGGTATTAACATTGCTGATTTGATAACTGATTCAGCTAAATTATCTAATGATATATTATTCAGATTAGTTATGATATTTTTTATACCATCTGTAAATTGAATAATATTTACATTATCAATAGTCATATTTGATATTAATGTAATTAAACCAGCTGTTGTAAGCAAACTTAAAGATACTGGTATTAACATTGCCGCAGGAATCAAAGCACCTAAAATATATCCAAAATTATTAAATAATCCAATAGATAATGTTTCGATGCTTTTCATGAACATTTCAACATTCAAAACATTTATTTTATGGTCATTTATCATTTTTAATGATTCAGCAGCTAATATCGTTGATAAAGCAAGAATAATCATTACACCAGAACCAATTAAAATAGGTACAGAAATTAATGATAACAGACTAAATACAGCACCTAATGCTCCAACAGATACTATAAATAATAATACATTTTCGAAATAATCAAGCGAAAAACTACCACCAACTTTCCTTAATGTGTTTGATAACATCATAATTGGAATAGCCATCATAAATACAGCTATCGAAGCTTTAACAATACTACCGAAAAATTTATTTATTAAAACAAACATTCCAATCAATATAGCTGTAGTTGTCACAAATACTGTAATATTATCTATACTATAATTGGTATTTGAAATTAACCATAATACTCCTTGAATAACTAATAATCCAAGAGAAAACAAGAAAAATCCTTTAACAGCTCTTTTTGGAAATAATTGTAAAGCCAATCCTAACAGAGCAATAAACGTTAACATCTTGAAAGCTGCTCCCCATTCAATTTCTCCAAAAGCATCAATTGTAAGTAATAAAATCGCCAATCCAATTGAGAAACCAAATAAACCTGATGGAGCTCTTGATTTACCACCTTTTCCAATTTTATCAAGTAATATAAATAATGTCGATAAAACAGTTATAAACATTATTACTTGTAAAGCACCAGTCCAAGATAATTCGTTATAAGCATCAATCGTAAGTAATAAAATAGCTAATCCAATTGCGAATCTAATTATTGGTGGTGTTTGTTTTTTACCTCCGTTTCTTGTTATGGTTTTATTTATACTGAAAGAACCATTTGTTCCATCTAATTTTTTAAGTACAAATCCTAAAACACCTAAAACTGTTGTTAATGTTAAAACACCAGACAAAACACCTTGCCATGATGCATTATTAAATACATAAACCAAAACACCAACAGCCAAAGCAATAGAAATAAGTGATTTAGCGATTATCGATAAAAAATTACCTTCGACATTTACACCAAAAGTAGATGATGCTCCCCCTTTCAATAAAAATTTCAAAGCAACACCTATACCAACAATAGCAGCTGCAACAACCCATATTGCTTGAACATCGACATCTGTTAACATATCAAAAGCGAAAACAAACAACATAAATGATATACCGAAAGCAATCATTTGCCATGGAGTTACTCCTTTGTTAAATGTTTTGAAAGCAAATCCTAAACCTAATATAAATGGTGGTAAAATTAATGCTGAACTCCAGTTGACAGATTTTAATTCAAATAATGAAAGAGTAATCATCAATAAAGATATACCTAAAACCGTAAGTAATCCTAATTTGGTTTTATCCCATATTTTAAAAGATAATCCTAAACCAGCTAAAAATACTGGAAATTTAAGTATCGAAGTCCATTCGATTTTATTAAATCTTTTCAACGCATTTGTCATCGAAAGTATTGCAAAAGATAATGTTATCAAAAGAAAAGCAGTTCCAAAACTACCTTTTTCTGATATAAATCTTGCAGCTATTCCTAAAGCAATAATTGATGTTGTTAATTTTGCAACGGTACTCCAATTAACATTATTTGTAAGATATAATCCAATAGATATTGCTGCAACCGCAAACCCTAATTCATGTAATATATCTGGTATTTGTCGCAATACGAAGAAAGTTTTAATTATACCTGCTTTTGATACAGCCTTTATAATTGTAAGAATAAATCCTCCAACAGCTAATGAAAGCAATTTCAAAGCAATAACAGCTTTAAAAATCGCAACTAAATTGACAAATCCAAACAACATAAAAGATAGGGCAATTGCTGTTATTCCGAAAGAAACCTTAAATGCTTTGTTACCAAATTTACTTAATAAATCTGTAAATCTTTCGAAAAAATCATTTGTTTTTTGTAATTGTTCAGGTTTTAATTGAAGAATTCTCAACAAATTATATAATGTATTATTTATTTTTTTGACATCTTCGAGAGATTTTATATTTTTGAAAAACGATACAGATATTTTTGTTTTCGATTTATCAACACCAACAGATTTATGTGTTTTGAAGTATTCTGATATATCAAAATAAGTTTTTGTAACACCTTCAGAAAATCCATTAATACTTTTTGCGATAGATTCAAGAAATGTAACAACCTTTGTTTTTTGGGTGTTAACAATTTCTTGAACTAACGCTTGTATAGAAAATAATGGATTTACAGCTTCAGTGTTGGATTGCATTACTATGAGATTTTATTTACTAATGTTTTGGATTTTGATACAAGTTTCTTTACGAATGTTTGTAAATCACTTAAAAAATCCGTATTAACTGTTATATTTGTGGTTTGAAATGTCCATTTATATTCTAATTCCGAAATAATATCATCATTCATTTCAACAACTAAATTTTGTGATACTGTACCTTTCTTTCCAGATACTGTTATCGTAACAACTAAACATCTATCATTTAATACATTGAAAGAATAACTAACACCTCTTGATTTAATACCATTCAATTTAGAATCGACAGAACGAACCAACTTATCTATATTTGAACCTGAATGTTTTATTATTTCCATTTTCTACATATTATCAAAATGTTTAATTAAATCATCGAAATTTTTAGATTGATATTTCAAAATTTCACCATCTTTTCGTTTAATATTCAATGTAAACATATATGGTCTGGAATTATAATTTCTTTCGATTCCTTGTTTTTTCAATACTGTTCGTCTTCTATTTTGATATTGAGACCTATCTGAAACACCTTCTTTCTGATAATATTGTTGTGTTGTGATTACATCTCGACCAGCTCTTTTATTACCACCAACAATTTGTACAGCCGAATAAACTAATAACCAATTTTGATATTTTTGAGATGTTCCAATAATAACTTCTGCCTCATATTCACCTGATATTCTATCATCAATATCTTCTCGAGACAAAGTTTTAATAATATCTATACCGTTATCAATTTTATTTTCATCTTCATCAAGTACATAACCAAATAATATCTTATCGAAAGCATCTTTCAATTTACGATATTTCAGTTTTTTCGCCATATAAAAGTACTTATTATCCTCATCTTCGATATTATAAACATCTGAAAAATCATGATAATTAAACCAATCATCAAGTAAATTTAAGAAGTTATCTGTAAGTAAACGTTCTAATGATTGGTTACCGTTTATTAGTTGTATACCTTTCCAATCTCTTTCGATTAATGATTTACCAAAAACAACATATTCGTTAGTTTCTTCTAACCATTTGATACCAACCATTAACCAGAAATTCTTATTTCCTTTACCAATAACAGCAATACCGTCAGGTAAAACCTTAATTTTATATTTACCGGTTGATGCAATTTTATTAGCTAATGATAAATATGGTACAGGATTTTCTAAATTATCTATTTTAAATTTGGTAGCATTAAATCCTTGAACATAATAATTTGCTATCAAATCGATAATAAACTTATCGTTAAATTTCAATTTATAGATTGCTTTGTCAGCTCCTGATTGAAAAAATAATATAACATTATTTGGGTCATTATCGATTAATGATAAACAAATACGATTATATTTTTTATTTATCGATTTAGATTTGAAGTTATATGATTTACTGTAAAGTTTATATTCAGAATCCTTTAGTTGATTTCTATTCGTATTAGCGATGTTACGTAAATCCATAGACCTATGAATAACATCACCATTTGATAACTTTTTAATTTCCGTAGCTAAATCACTTAACCGAGCACTACCTTTTACGGTAACTTTTGATTTGATATATCCCGATTTATCTTTCTTTACCGAAATTTCTAAATCATCTAATTCAGTAATTGAATCTCCATCTGGAATTTCTGGTAATACTTTTTCTGTAAGTACTTCAGCAGTTTTAACAATATCAACTTCTTCAGGTACACTATCAAGTTTTTCATGAACTTCTTCGTTTATTTCTTCTGTTTTTTCATCATTTCCAAAAGCCGAAGAAATAAAATCTAAACCAAGTTTTAATACAGATTTCTTTTTATTCGATTTATCTATTTTATCGATAATTACATTATCTACTTGATTTTGAATAGGTTCAGGTATAACTATATCGGTTTTAGACGATACTCCAAATTGTGGAATATCGTCAAAACCTAATGATTGTATATTGTCTAAATTAGTTTGAATGTTTATGTTATTACCAGAATTTGATTTTTTTCGTTTTTTCTTTACAAAACTTGATAAATCTAAATTTTCTTGTTGTTGACTATTCATTGTTCTGAAAATTACATTTTTAATTTAGGAACTTTAAACGAGGATTTCATACTATTCATCATTGATTTCTGATGACTCATTTGATTTGACATCATTTCTTCAGCAGATTTTTGTTCTTCGCTTCCATCACCTTTTTCTCGTTTATTCTCTTCTTCTATATATCGATTTAATGCCTTACTTAATTTATTAAATTTATTAAAAGGCATATTTCGAATTACATCATAATTATTAGAAGTCTTTACAGACATTATTATAATTTGGTCATACAGAACATCTTCTGGTAATATTGATTTCAGATATACTTCTATTAAATCTGGAAAAGTTTTAATCTTAACCTTTTCCAGATTTTCAATATAATCAGAACAATTTTGACAAACCTTCTGTATCGTCAAATATTTTTCTCCAACCCATTGGAAACTTAATTAGAGCCTCCTCCTCTGACTCTTTATAAGTATATGTAATATATTCGAGATTTGTTAAATTCAATGAATTAGCGATTGTAATATATTTTTTATACAATTTTGGATTTTTTGTAATCTGAACATATTTTTGTTTCAAAGATTGCATATTTTCTTCGCCTGTTACAAACAAATATGGAGCTATCAATAAGAATTTTTTATCAATACTTTTTTCAGTTACAGAATTTTTTGTTTTCTTTCCATTCTGAGCTGCATCAATTTCTTTATAAACAGCTATAACATATTTGAAAATCTTCTGTGAAATAGCAATTGTAGGTATATGAAATTTGATGTCTTCATCGATATTAAATAATCTACCATCAAATCTTTCAAGTAATTCTTCCTTTAATTCTGGATATTGTAATGTATTTGATGTAAATGATATTTCAACTGGTTCAGAATACATTTGATTCATCACAATATATTTGATTGGAGCGTTATCATCAAGATAAAATTCTCTCAATTTTAAGAAATAAAACATCTTTTCACCATCATTAAGTTGACTTGATGAAATCTGTTTCTTTTCTTTTACATCATAAATTATGAAACATTTTCTTACAAGTTCTGAAATAGCGTTTATGATTCCTGCTTGGTCTTCTTCATTAATTGTAGAAAAATCAGCAATTTCATCAGGTGTTGGACAACGATAAGCTATTTCCCAACTTTCAGGATATAATCTTCCTTGAAATGGTAATTCAGATTTCTCAAGTTTTCGATAAGTTGAATCTGAAACTGTTTCTTCTTGAACATTTTCTTGTTCATTATTTCCTTGAAGACTTTCTAAAGCTTCAAGTTTCTTGTTTTTTTCATTACTCATTATTAACCAAATATTTTATTAAAATCTATATTTTCTTGTTTAGAAAGATTATTATCTTCCGTTGTGTTAAAGATTTTATCCAATTTTCTTTCGTTTGTTTGATTTTGCCTTAAATACATACCTCCATATCGAGATTCATCATATATATTAATTCCTTTTTTCTCTAAAATATTAAGAGTTCTTATTGCATCTTCTCGATAATTTTTTATTTCTTCAGGATTATGTCTAAATTTTGTAGAATCATCAACTTTCTGTTTTGATTCTTCCAAATTTTTATCAATATTATCTTGATTATCTCTTTTTCTGAAAGCCATATTTATATCGTAGATTATATTTTTATAAAAATATATCCGGATACTTAAATAAATATTTGATTAAATAAATATCCGGAATATATCTGTTTTATTGATTAATTAATTCCAATAATCTTATCAAGTAATTGATGCCAATAAACATCATTATAATTTCTTGAATGTTCCAAAACTAACAATGTTAGATAATGAAAATGGTCATAATTCCAAATATCTAAAGCATTACCTAATTGCCAGAATGGGTCGTCCATTTCATTTGAATCTTCGATATTTATCTCATATTTTCTGATTACATAACCTGAAAGCAAAGCATTCAAATAATCATTTAAATTATCCCAATATTTGTAACCTTCATTGTTAACATCTTCTTCTATATAAGAATAGAAATCTTCGAAATCAAAATCACCTGATATATATTCGATATTGTCATAAGTTGCTAATTCCATATCCTAAAATTTAATTTATTAAATTTTTAATTTATTTTTTCACCAGCTAATCTTGGGTCATTTGTTACGTCTGACACATAATCAGCATTAAATGTTACGTTAAGTTCCGACATATCATGAGTTTCATAAGATGCCGCTTGGTCATCGAAATCATTCATTGGAAATAAATTGTGAGCAATTCGTCTCCAGAAAACAGTACCATCTCGATTAAATTTTTCTACAACTAAATTTGCATTTGCATAATGGTTTTTGAGATGTTTTTCACCAGTTAATGGATTATATTTTTCTCGAGACCATTTAACTAAAGAATTATACACAAACATTCTCGAATCATTATCTAAGAAATTAAAGAAACCAACTTCAATTTCATAGAATGTTTCTTTTTCGTTTGAGTCATAACGGAATTTAGTTGTTTTGTATCCACCTTCAATTACGTTACCAGCTTTTTCCATAAACAAGTTGTTTACATTTTTAACATATTCTGTCAAAAAACTATAATCTCCAAGTTTATCAGCTAATGTTCCTAATAAAACAAAATGAGCGTTGAAATTGCTGGCAACTACAGGTTCATATTTATTTACTGCCGCTGTTGAATTTGTAACATGCGGATATAAAGTTGTCGCCATTTTTGTTATCTTTGATAAATTCTATAAATATCTGGATTGTTTTTGATTTTATCAATCTTTTGTAAACAATCCATTGATACGTTACAATAATTTTTGATTATATTTCGAATTTTCATATTAAAAGCAAAACTTGATGATGCAACAAATTGAATCATTGCTGAAATACTTCTGATAGGTATATTCGAAAGATTATATTTTATACTATCACTACAAATTTGCATACTTAAAAAATCCAACAAATTCTCATAATTCATATATAAATCATCTGAAGATTTACCGTTTAAAAAATCTTGAACTTCTTTTGATTTATTAAATAATATCGAATTATAAGCCGAAGATAAGATGTTTTGTAATAACAAATTACTTGTGGTTGTATATATATTAATTTTATCTCTTGATAAAAAATCTAATTCTTTTTGATTTTGTTTCATGAAAAGATTTATTATCACCATAAAATCAAATATTAATCCTTGTATATTTGTTATTAACGGTTTAACACTTGAGAAATCTTTATATATTGGATTGATAGTTCCACCTGATATATATTCGTTCAATATTATTGTATGATAACTATTATCTACTGAATTGATAGAATTTTCATATTGTAAATCATACAATTTTTTATCGATAAATTGAATAATATTGGAATAAACATCTCTTACATGATATGAAATACCAAATCTTTTATCATTTTTTGATAGAATTGTTTTCAAATCAACTAAGGATTCATTCAATTCTTTAACTTCTTTTTCAGATTTTGGTAATATATCATCTTTGAGAGGTTTCAAAACATTTTCAACTACAGTTAAAAATTGAACCGTATCAAGTTTATTATCATTATTTTTAAGTAAATTATTGGTAAATTTTAAATTACCAGATGAAATTTCATTTATATCTTTCTTGTCGAATTGAAAACTCTTTACTTTTGATTTTTCAAGAGTTTTCAATTTTTCAAGAATGTTTAAATTTTCTTCAGAAGTCAATCGACGGAAGTTTTCATCATTTTTTATACCAATCTTATCACAAATTTCTTTAATGATATTATTTCTGTTATTGGATGTTTGAGAAAAATTTTCCATACGATTAAAGATTTTAGTTTATATTCAAATCAAATACAATCTTATCAAGAGCATTGATATTAGTATATTCGATATAAATCAGTTTAATTTTTTGTTTAGCAATATCCTTGGTATTGTTTTCAAAATTACATTTAACAATAGGATTTGCTTCAATAGCATTTTGCATTGCTAAACTATCCATGAAATCTTTAACTCGTACTTCAGTTTGTAGATACTCATTATAAGTTCCCTTTTTGAAGTGTTCATCTCTTGCCATATTATAAAGAGATTCTTTAATATAAGCAAGAAGTTCTGAATTATGAATTTGACTTAAAGAAGTTCGTTTCAACTGACCTGTTTCATTTCCAAATACAGTAAATCCTCGTTTATTTTTAATGATAGGATTACTATGGAACTTCTCTAAAGCTCTTCGTTCTTTATCATCTGGATTTAAAGGAATACCATTTATTTGTAAATAACCTGTTTCGTTAGCGATTACATCCCAAGGATAAGTTTTTGCAATAAATTTATTTGAAATATATACAGCTGATGGGATTTCTGTTTTACCGTCTGTATCAAGAACAGAACCAAAGAAATAACACATTTCACCACCTTTTTCAAACTTGGTTAAGAATTTTGTTGATAATTGTTCGTTACCACCAGTTGCAATATATGTTAAATCAAAAACATCATCAGCAGATTGTTTAAACAATGGATTAGATGAACGAGCCATATCTTTTATGAAAGGTTCATTAACTATTGCTCGAACAAATTTATTTGCTTCTTTATCAAGATAATAACATAATTCACCAAATTGATATTTGTAACCAACTTCAACAAATGATTTGAAACAATCAACTAAATATCGAACACCGTCTAAACTCTTAAATCCTTTTTGAATTGATGGAGTTAACATTAAATCGAGGATTTCTTTCTGTCTTGTAGCTGTACCATCAGTAAATTGTTCATTTCGTTTAACGTAAGCTTTCAAATTAGTGAAAGTACAGAAAGAATTTGTTTCTTTCAAACCAGCATACCATGTAATCTTTTGTACTGAATCTGGAATCAAACCATTAAATTCATAAGTTGCTAATTCGGTAGTATATTTATGGTCTGTTTGAGTTGGGTGAGTTTTGGTTACATCTTGATGGTCAAGTAACTTCTGAACAGTCAACCAAATATCTTTATTTGTTACTGTATCCTTTACTAAAATTGTTGAACCAACTTTTAAACCAAATTTAGTTGGTAAAATCAATTTATTTTTGTTTTCAGCATCTTTATATATTTGATTAGCACCAAAATCTAATTCAAATGCTCCAAAATCAGTTAATTTGATTAATGTTTTATGAGTATTTTCAGTAATTAGTGTTTCATCTTTCAAATATTTGACATTGATTTTCAAACCAGTATTTGCTTTATTAACCGTAGATAAATCTTGAGAACCATCAAAATTCATTTCAGTTATTGATTGCAAACGATGTGAAAGATATAAACCAGTAGTTAAAAGAGTGAAATCATCTTTATAAACTTTTTGTAAGTTATGATTAATTACCGGTCTATCATCAATCTTTTCAAGTTCTAACAAATCAGTATTGATTGAACAGATTAATCCTGTACTACCATATTTTGTATTAACTACATCATTAATTGATATATCATCACCAAATTCTGATTTCAAATTAGGTATTAATGAACCAGTTAATTTTGTATTAAATCCAGATTCAGGTATTCTTGATAATCTTTCTAAATCATCTGTTGAAATTAAACCAGCTGAATTAAATAAGTTACCATAATATCTGTTAGTTGTAACTGTTGCGGTATCGAATTGATTGTCAAATACCCAAACAGTAACCATTGTATCCTTTACTTTTAATGAATCATCTGCAACTAATGCTGGATATTCATCAATTTCAAGTTTGGTTTGACTCAATGTTTTATCACCTTCAGATGTTAATGTTTCATACTCTGATTTCTTTGCTACTGTAACAAATATTGATATGTTGTTACTTCCGATATTACCAAAGTTTAAATAATGTTTCTTTGTTAAACTATCGATAATATTTTCAGATTCCTGCTTCCATAAACCATCTTTATTAAATAATGATGTATAAGGAACAGATTTGGTTTCTTGTTCACTGTTTGATGCTGATAAACCAAATATATCTGATTTGTCTGTTTTATCTTCGAATTTTCTTAAATTTATAACAAAAATAGATGAAGTTTTTAAAGCTTCTAAACAAGATTTGATAGAATAATTTCCTTGTTTTTCTTGTTTTCTATTTCGTTTTCCGAAAATCTTTTCAAAACCAGCTGTAGACCCTTGTTTAAAGAATACAGCAGTATTTACTGGACCATTTTCAGAATTTATAAAAAATAAACGAAGATTTGATGTTTGTTCTATTTCAGGAACAGATGAATTATCCGTAACAATGAAATAAGTACCTGCAGCTTTTGAAGCTATTTCTCGTAATTCAAATCTCATTTCGAAAAAATTAATTGTTTATTAAATTCCGACGTATTCGTCAATTATTGTTTTCATGTTCTTCCCTTAATTTTTTAAGCAAAGCTTTCTGATTATTAAATTGTGTTGTTCCGTAATCTTCGGTAATTACTTCATTATTATCTAATAATTCTGGTTTCGTAATTACTTCAGTTCTCATCTTTTTCAAGACTTGTGGAATGTTTTTATATGTATTTTGAAGTTCTTTTACTAATCTCATGTGTTGATTCATCAAACTTGTGTAAGTTGAAATCATCGCATAATCTTCAGCTTGAACTGCATTAATTCGATGAACGATATTATTAAGCATTTGACGGTTTATATCAACCAAACTCAACATATCAGCTAAATTTTCAAGCTGTAATTGAGCAACATCTTTAACATATTGTGCATGTTCTTCAGATAAATCTAAATCATCAAATTCAGTAATTAACTTATTAATTTTCTGAACATACTTTTTTGCAAAAGCTTGATGTTGTTTATCGGTTTTTACAATATCAATCTTATCATATTGTGCAACAACATTAAAATCTGTAGAATATGCTGAAACATCTGATGTAGGTTCATAAGCAGTTAATTGCAAAACCTCATCAAAATTGTTATTATCAGAATTATCTTCTATTATCTCATAATTATCAAATTCTTCCATAGTTTCTAAATATTTGTTTTACCTTTTATGATGGGATTTACATTATCTTGAATCAATTTTTCATCATCTAAATACAAGTATATATCATTCATAATGTATTTACCACCATAAAATTTCATATTCTTTACGTTATATCTGTTTATTCTCGCATAATCTACAATATATATTAAGTTGAGTGGTTGGATTTTTTGAGAATTCTTTAATTGAAATAGTTTGATAACATATTGTAAACGATTATTATCAAGCAATTTTGTTTCAATAACTAATTGATAAAACTCTTGTTCTTTAATTTCTATTGTATCAATCTCTTTTTCATCTTGATTTATATTATCAACAATAATTAAATGATTACGTCTATTGATTTTAAGTGTTAACCAATTATCGAAATCAATTAATTCACCTGCAAATTTCTTGAGAATCGAAAAATTACTTACAAATTTAAATGATTTATCGAAATATGTTCTTTTATTTACACCTTTTCCGATTTGGTATGTTAAAGCAATGGTTCGATTTTCAACTTTACTGAAATTATACATTGAAACTGGAAAAGCATTTGAATCAGGATTTACAGATACAATATCAACTCTTTCATCATAGAATTCTCTAAAGTATTCTGATTCCTTTACATCAATATAATGTGTACTGTCGATAGCTTTATTTGTATATGATTCAGTAACAGTCTGTTGTTCTTCGTTTACATTAATTTCATAATCTTCATCATAAAAACTATTTTCGGTTATATCTTCCAAAAACGGTATATTGGTTAATTCTTCGAAATTATAATCAATTGATGCATCATCTTCAAATTTTGTAAAGAATACTTCCCACCAACCAACTTTACCCATAAATCCATTTTTAGGTTGAACAGATGATACTCGATACATTTTATTCATTAACGGAAAAAACATAAAATCTTTCTGTAACGGTATTTCTGTTTCTCCGAAAGCTTGTTTAAACAACGAATCAACAACATTCGTAACAAATTCACCTTCTAATTGTATATCCCATTCAGTATAAACAGACCTATCTTGAGGTATTTCATTATTCGGTAAATTAATGTTTATACGTTTTATTGATACAACATCTTTCAAAAAATGATTAACCAAAGTATGATTTGTAGCTTTTGGTGATGTATGAAACCAAATTACTGTTAATCCATACATTTCACTAATTGCTCTACATTGATTTAACCAATTTTTTACAGATACAACATTATTATCATAAAGATTCCATTTAGGATATTTAGATATTTGTAACGAACTATCATATACCGATACATCTATATCATCTACTGAAATATCTTGATTATTATATTTTAGATTTATGAATGTACCGAAAGATGTTATATAATTTAATGGATTATTCTTTTCAACAGTCAACTGTTTTGTAATCTTCAAATCATTATCATATCTATCAATTAAATGAAAATTAATCGATATGAATACATCTAATATTGATAAATTGAATAATCTATGTAAATCAGGGAAATCTTCTTTTCGATATTCATCAGACCAGTTTTGATAATCAAATGAATAACTTAAAGTATAATAAAAATGATTTAATAAATCGGAATCAAAATCTAACTGTAATTTATTAATATCAAAAGTTTCAAAAGGCTTCTGAATATAAATTACAGTATTATTAGATATTTGATATATTCTTTCGTTATTTGATGTCATTTTAAACTCCTAAATACATTAGATAACATAATTCAACATGAGCAGGTCTGTTATCAAAGGCTCTTTGTTCTGATTTTTTATTTATTTTTTGTGAATTATCATGTAATGTCCAAAAATCAAAACTTAAATACATAACATCCCCACCTTCTTCATTATTTCTATTTTCATAATAATTATGTTTTATTGTTGGTTTTAGTTCGTTGTAATTTGTTGTCGCATTTCTAAAGAAAGCACGATTATCAGCATTACCATCTGCTCTACCAGCACCCGGAATTGAAACCCAATAAACACCGTCAATACTTCCACCAACTTTATCAGGTTTATTGTCAGTTATTATTGTATCAACATAATTGTGAGTATGTTGCCAATTTGAAATATCAAAATCATGACTATGAGGTGGTAATTGATTCCATTCAAGTTTAGGATAATTATCTCCACCTGTTCTATAACTTACACCACCTTCTGTTGGTGAATTCATATTTGCTCCCATTATGAATTTTCCTCTCAAATCAGGAGTTGTATATTGTTGACCTCGAACTCGAACAATTTGTCCATTACACAAATACCAACCTCTTGGAATACCATCATAAATCCAGTAAGCAACTATTGTTCCATAAGGAATTCCTGCATTTTCATCTACTGAAACTGTTCCGTCATTAGAAACAACCAAATTACCTGCAACACTTCTTCCGGTATTCATTATAATTTTATCATCTCGAACCTCTAAATTTTTATTTCCTGCAGATGCTTTGAAGAAATGTGTAACCCACATTCTTTGTGGTTTCAATAAATCAGTTATCAAATTTAATTTCCAAAATTCCTTAAAATAAAACGAATTTTCAATATGATATTTCAACTTACTTGCGATATTATGCATTCGTTGAATAATTCTGTTTACTATATGTCCTGTAGCGATTCCTGATGGATTACTTACAGAATCTAATTCCGGATTATCAGATGTTGATATATCATCATAAAGTAAAGGTAATGTCATAACATACTTATCACCTTTAACATACATAACACCTGTATTTAAAGAATTCATTGAAATTGTTGAAGCTATCGAAATATGTTTTGCTACATAAACTTGTCTTTGATTTATTTCAATAACACCATCATATCTGAAAACACTTTCTTGTCCGTATGGAATAATAAAATTACCGTAATAATTAATATCTTTTCTAACCCATCTATTACTCCAATCAGCTTTTGTATAATAATCTCCAGCTATTTTATCTATCAATTTATTTATCTTTGATGTAATATAAGAATAATATTTTGATGTTAATATTTTGTTTTCAGATGATATTTGATTATTTACATTAATTTTATTGAATAATTCAAGTTCAACAGGATTTATATTTGTATTTTCGATTTCATAATCATTTATTATAACACCCTCATGATTTGTAACCAATACTTTATTTCTATGAACATTTAATTTTATTCGATTTG
>ERZ772766.196-NODE-196-length-36549-cov-37.366636_pt1 | contig 36549 bp, 35 predicted proteins | sample MGYA00511379_ERZ772766 | MGnify/ENA primary metagenome ERZ772766 (study PRJEB29015, sample SAMEA2737895) | human oral metagenome | biome: human oral; feature: human-associated habitat; material: dental | place: China | collected 2116 ... | reverse complement strand
AGCCCACAGCGGGCAGCTCGCCGACGGTGCTGACGGGGTCTCCGTGGAAGGTAATGGAAGCCATGGTGCGATCGTTGCAGGTCGCGGCCCTCCTGACCAGCGGAGGCCCTCAGCCCTGGGCGATTCTCCGGAAGGCTCGCCGACTCTACTGAGCGTCCCGGCCGGAACGCTCAGGGTCACCGGCCATTCGGCGCACGAGCCAGCGGGGCGCCAGTCGCAGTATGGCGTTGGCACTGCGGTAGCGCAGGCTCGGGGTACAGATGACCTGGCCGCGGCGCACCGCAGTGAGTCCGTCACTGACCACGCGCTCGGCGTCCAGCCACAGCAAGTCCTTCCACTGGGTCTCATCGATGCCGGCTGCCGCGTGGAAGCCGGTGTGGACCAGCCCCGGACACAGCGCCGTGGCGGTCACACCGGTGCCGGCGAGCTCGACGGCCAGCCCCTCGGTGAACCGGAGCACCCAGGCCTTGTGGGCCGAGTAGGTACCTACGACATTGTGTGCAGCGACGGAGGAGACGTTGAGAATGGCGCCGCGTCCGCGCCGCACCATGGCGTCGGCCGCCGCGTGGGAGGCCACCATGACCGCCCGGACCATGACGTCGAGGGCCTGCTCCTCGCGGGCCAGGTCTCCCCCGACGAAGCGCTGCCCCAGCCCGAAGCCGGCGTTGTTGACCAGGAGCCCTACGGGTTTGCTTGGCTCACGCAGACGCTCGGCGACGAGCTCGAGCTCATCGCGCTGGGACAGGTCGGCCTGCAGGACCTCCACCTGGACGCCGGCGAACTGCCGCATCTCCTCAGCCACCTGCCGCAGGCGTTCGGGGGTGCGCGCAACGAGGACGAGGTCATGACGCGCCTGGGCAAGCTGCCAGGCGAACTCCAGGCCGAGGCCGCTCGTGGCCCCGGTGACAAGCGCTGTTCCCATGACGGCAGATTAAGGATGCTTACTGAGTGATCAATGGGAACTCGCCCTGCCGCCGGTTACCCTGCTGCCATGCGTCTGGCCACCTGGAACGTCAACTCCATCCGTACCCGCGTCGACCGCGTCCTGGCCTTCCTGGAGCGGGAGAGCATCGACGCCCTGGCGATGCAGGAGATCAAGTGCCGCCCTGACCAGTTCCCGGTGGAGCCCTTCGAGGCCGCCGGCTATGAGCTGGCCATCCACGGCCTCAACCAGTGGAACGGGGTGGCGATCGCCTCGCGCGTGGGACTCGATGACGTCGACACCTCCTTCCCGGGCCAGCCCGCTTGGGCGGCCAAGCCCGAAGCTGAGCCGGTCGTCGAGGCCCGGGCACTCGGGGCGACGGTGGGCGCCGGCTCAGAATCGAGGCCGGTGCGCCTGTGGAGCCTGTACGTGCCCAACGGCCGCGAGCTCACTCATCCGCACTACACGTACAAGCTCGACTGGCTATGGGTGCTGCGCGACGACGTCGCAGCCTGGCTGGAGGCCGAGCCCGACCTGCTGCTGGCGCTGGTGGGCGACTGGAACGTGGCACCGAGGAATGAGGACGTGTGGGATATGAGTGTCTTCGAGGGCGCGACCCACGTCTCGACGCCGGAGCGGGAGGCCTTCGACGCCTTCGCCGAGGCGGGCATGCACGAAGTCACGCGCGAACGGGTCACCAACTACACCTACTGGGACTACCAGAAGCTGCGCTTCCCGAGGAATGAGGGCATGCGCATCGACTTCGTCTACGCCTCGCCGGCTTTGGCCGGCCGTGTCACCGGCGCCGCCATCGACCGCGACGAGCGCAAGGGCAAGGGCGCCTCCGACCACGTCCCCGTCATCGTCGAGCTCGACTGAGGCCGAGGGCCACGGCCAGAACGGCTTATCACGGAGCCGACACGCGGCCCACACATCACATGGGCCGTCTGTCACTCAGAACAGTTGGGCACAACCAACGATTCAGTCAAAATAATACTGAAATATTTGTGTAGAAATTAAACTTCACACCCCTCAGAATCTCGATATATCAGACATATGATATCCGTATGAAATATAAGCCCCAGCCGGTCAGTCGACGCACGGCACTCACCTTCTCCTCCCTTGCCGCACTGGCGTTGGCGGCATGCTCGGGGCAGCAATCCACATCCGAGCCCAGCACGCAGCCGACAACAACTCCACCAGCCGAGAGCTCACCCCCCTCTCCGAGTCCCACCGAGACTCCAACGCCGACCAGTTCCTCCTCAGCGACAGACAGCACCACAGCAAGCGCCCCATCGACACCGCCAACAAGTGGCTCCGACGGCGGACCATCATCCGGACCGACTTCGGCAACCGGGGCACCGGTGAACACTCAGGGACGAGATCTGACGCTAGAAGATTTCTTTGAACCATCGAGAGAACTTCGACAGGACCTCTTCAACGTGGCTACCACGAGCGGCGCAAAAGGGATCGGAGCGGAGCTGGAGGGAAGCCAGGGCGTGCAGGCCGAGCTCCGACTGGAGAACCGATTCCACAAGCTCACCTTCAAAGTCGGCCAGGCCAACAGCTCAAAGTCCTCGGACCTCATCCTGCGAGTGGGCACCTACAGAGATGGCAAGAACGACCAGCTCGTCGACATCCCCTTCAACGTCGTAAAGCCACTCGAGATTGACGTCTCGAACGTCAACGCCCTGAAGATTGAACTCATTCCACGCCCACCGGAAGGAAAAGATTCCTACATTTCAGGATCGATTACAGCCGTCATGTTCGACATGAGGCTCGAGTAACAGGAGCCACAGGATAGAACATGGTTAGATTTCCGTTCAAAAAAAGGAAAACTCAACATACTGAAATCGATGACGAGGACGTCAAAGCATCGACTCTGAAGCAAGGAAAATACGCGTCGTATACATTCTGGGTCACCACCATTGGGGTACTGGTTGCCATAGCGGGGGTAGTTGTCGCGCTTCGGGCATACATTGACCAGTCCACGCAGGCTCCGTCCCCTACTCTCCAGTCTTCATCCGCCCGGCAAGAGCCCTTCACTCCAACTGTCGAGCGGGCTAAGCCGACTGATGACAGCTCCACACAAACAGGATTACCGGCGTCGGGCTGCTACGACGGTGACACCCCGACGCCGTGCGACTCGCCGCACTCGCGGGAGGTGTTCGCCAAAGCGGCCGACTCCTCCTGCGATACGGGTGCGCTCATCCTCCACATGGGAGGCTCCCCCGGCATCGATCTCCTCGCCTCAGACCTCGACGTCAAACCCCTTGAGAACACGGATGACCGGTGCGTCGTCGAGAGGCCATCGGGATTGCCGAGAGCCTCGCTCAAGGACATCTGGGCGTCCGACAACGATCACAACGGTTACAAGGACGGAGGAGAGTTCCGGCGGTGCTTCAACCGGCAGGGGCAGGCGGCCTCCTGCGACGTCGACCACGCCTCCGAGGAGTTCTACGACGCACCGGAGGAGGTCGACTGCGGCAAGAAGTACGAGGACTTCTCCGGTCGCCCCGTCGACCACAGCATTCGGGTAACCCGGCAGTCCAGAGACCACCGGATCGTCTGCCGCGCAGAGGTGCAGGTGAGCACCGACAGGCTGACCGCCTCAGTCCGCGACCTTGAGAACGCCGCCCTCCCCATCAAGCAGAACTGACCACACGCGAACCAGTGGAACAGCCCATCCAGACAATCCGGACAAATAAGACCAAAGTCCTAGGGGACTACTACCCATCCCGGCAAGGATATCGAAAACACGCACCTGCGACAGGGTGTCAAAATTACCCTCAACATTCAGATTCTCCTACGACAACAACACTTCATACGCCCCACAAAAAATATTATTTTGCTCGGTCGAAACTGAATATTCTTCTCTTTCTGTTGGATCGGGATCCAGATTCACAGCAGAATTCACTGACCAACGCCGCTATTCTCGCGCCATGAGCTCCTCGAAACTCTCCTCATCGCGTCGAATCGTCGCCGTTCTTCTTCCCATCACCGCTTTGTCCCTGACCGCCTGCGGCAGCCTGCCCTTCGGCTCCAAGGACGCCTCCCCCACCACGGAGACGAGCACCACCGCCCCTCCCCCACGCCCACCCCTACTCCGTCCGAGTCGGCCTCCGCCACAGCCAGTGCCACCGAGATGGCCTCAGCCACCGCCTCGGAGGACCCCTCGGCCTCGGCCTCGGCGGAGGCCACCACGAACGGCCTCACCCCGGAGAACAGCAAGGGACGCGAGCTCAGACTCTCGGACTTCCAGGAGCCCTCAGCGACGAGCGACTGGCAGGAGAAGCGCTACGACGTCGCCTCGACTACCAACATCATGGGGATCGGCACCAACCTCGACTGGCAGAACAAGGGCGAGATCGAGCTGCGTCTGGCCAACAAGTTCCAGAAGGTCACATTCACTGCCGGTCAGGCCAATGACGCCAAGAGCTCCGACCTCATCATGAGGGTCGCGATCTTCGCTGACAGCAAGGAGATCGAGACGGTTGACGTTCCCTTCAACGACGCCCACGCATTCGAGGTCAAGGCCGCGAACGTCAACGCCCTGAAGATCACTCTCACACCCCTCGACCAGAAGCAGGAAGTACCGGTCTATACGCAGAGCACCACCGGCGTCATCTTCAACGTCAAGGCCGAGTGATGATCAGCGGGCCGCCGTCGCCGGTGCGCCTGCTCTACAACGCCAGGATCTGGTCGCCCAGCGCGGGCCACGTCTTCCGGTGAATCTGCCCGAAGGGCTCGGCTCCCAGGAAGACGGCCTGGCGCTCGGCGACCGGATCCACCCATATGAAGGAGCCGGACTGGCCGAAGTGCCCGAAGGTCTGTGGGCTGTTGCCCTTCCCGGTCCAGTGCGGGGACTTGGCTCCACGCACCTCCACCCCCAGGCCGAAGGGGTTGGGCACCTGGCGCCCATAACCGGGCAGGACGCCGTCGAGCTCGGGCAGGACCGGCGCGCAGGCGCGCTCCGCGAGCGCCGGCGAGACGAGCCTCGGCGAAGCCAGCTCGCGGGCGAACAGCGACAGGTCGCGGGCGCTGCCCTCCCCGGAGTGTGCGGGCGAGCCGGGGATGAGGACGCTGGCCATCCCCAGGGGCTCGAGCACCGTGGACTCCACCCAGGTCTCCAGGGGTGTGCCGGTGGCCTCCTGAAGCCGCTCCCCCAGGATCTCGATGCCGCGGTTGGAGTAGATGCGACGCGTGCCCGGGGTGGCCAGGCGCTCGTCGGAGTCGGTGGCGATCCCCGAGGAGTGGGACAGCAGGTGCCCGATGGTCGCGCCGTCGGGAGCGGGTGCACCCGCGGGGGCATCCAGGTCCAGCAGTCCTCGGTCGACAGCGACCAGGGCAGACCAGGCGACGATCGGCTTGGTGACCGAGGCGAAGGGGAAGATCTCATCGACGTCGCCGGACTCGTAGAGCGCGCCGCCGTCGGGAGCGGGTGCACCGGTGACCACGAGTGCGGTCGGGAAGGGGAAGTCGGCCAGGGCCGGCAGCACAGGGGTCTGCGTCTGAGGGGTGTCCGGGGCGGTCATCGCTCCTCCTCGCCAGGATGGTGTCTCGACGCGGGAGGCCGCGCTCCCCCGCGTTCGTACCTTACGCCTCGGGGGCTGAGCCCTCGGTGCCGTCCGCAAGGCGTCCGGTACGGTCGCGAGCACCGACCGCCCAGGACCGGATCCGGTCCGGCGGCACACGATGCGCCATGATCCTGCGAATCGTCTTCACTCGAGAGAGGATCAGGGCGATGCCCTTCTACCACCGCCCGCCCGCCGACCGCGGCCCGCTGCGTCCCCGCTCCCCCATGGCTTCCGGCCAGGCGGCCGCTACTCCCACACCTGCTGAGCTGGCCGAGGCCGTTGGTGTCGGCTACGCCGTCGTCGATCTGGAGACCACGGGACTGTCCCCCACGACGGACTCGATCCTAGAGATCGCGCTCGTGCTCACCGACGCAGCCGGGCGGGTCGAGCGCTGCTGGTCCACGCTCATCGACCCCGGTGCGGGCGTGGACGTCGGCCCCACCCACATTCACGGGCTCGTCGCCGAGGAGCTCATCGGGGCACCCGGGCTCGACGACGTCGCGGACCTGTTCGTGGCTGACCTTGCCGGGAGAGCGGTCGTCGCTCACAACGCCCGCTTCGACGTCGGCTTCCTCACCCAGGCATTGGGGACACGAGGGCTGCTGGACCGCGGCGCGCGGGTGCCGAGGGTGTGCACGATGGAGTGGGCGCGCCACTTCATGACGACGCCGTCGCGCCGACTGACGACGTGCTGCGAGGTCGCCGGGGTGGAGATCGGCCGCCACCACAACGCGCTCGACGACGCCCTGGCCGCCGCCGGGCTCCTGCGCCACTACCTGGGGGTGGGGGAGCAGCGCGGCGAGGAACCGGTGGCCTGGATCGGCGCGCTGGTCGACGCCCACCGCTTCACCGGTTGGCACTGGGATGCTCAGCGGGCGCAGGCCGGCGTCGAGCTCCTCACGGCGCGCACCACACCCGGGGCTGAGCGAGCCCGCCCTGAGCCCGAGTCCTCGGGGTCGCGTCAATAGGTGTCTGGACTGCGGGTGATGGCTGGGCTACCGGTCTTGTGCGCACCCAGCCTCTCCCTGCTGAGTACGGCTCGGATGTCGACAGCGGCATAGATGTCCATATCTGCAGCAAAGACCGGTACTCAGCTTTGAACTTGGAGACAGAACCGCAAGATTCTGCGGATTGTGTGACAGCTCTCAAGGGGCGCCGACCCCTTTGCTGCAGATATGGACACCACCGACTGGTTCTACCCCCATCCAGCACCCCGGGACGAGCCGTCGAGCCACCCTGGTCCGCTCGGGACAAGAACCGCAAGCCAGATTCCGTCGCACCGCACCGGCCCTGATCAGGGACTTACTTTTCCCACGAGGACTGCGTTTTCCTGCAGACAACTGGAGTACGGCCTCAGTCGTCCGCGGAAGAAGTACGTTCTGGATAGAAAACGCAGTTCCCGGTCCGCTTGGCCGGCTTCCCTACGCGACCGCCGGAGCCGGCCGGGACCAGCGCAGTCCTGGCGGCCCCTGGAGACCTCTCAGGCCTCCTCGGCATCCTCACCCAGGGAGACGAGGAATCCGTCGTCGTCCACGGCCACCCCGGAGACGGCGGCGACCAGGACGGTGGCGAGCTCCTCGACCAGGTCCCGGGCCGTCTGACGCTCACGGCGCCGGGAGCGGGAGACCACCTCGGCGTAAGCGTCGGCCTGGTCCTGAGGGATCCAGCGCAGGTCGTAGGACAGGACCGCCCCACGCGCCCACGGCTCTCCGCGCACAGCCAGCGGAAGCCCGTCGGTGGCGCCGGCGCGCACCTCGATACGGCCCCAGCCCTCGTGCTCGGGGTCGACCGGAGTGACCACCGCGTAGCCGTCGCGCAGCTCCTCAATGACGTTACCGGTGGCGGCAGCGACGATCTCCTGACGCATCGTGTCCTGGCGGACCTTCTCCGAGCTGCGCCAGGCCTGCTCGAAGACCTCCGGGCCGATGCGCTCGACGAGGCGCTCCAGCTGCTCGGGGTCGATGGCGTCCAGTCCGACGGCGCCCTGGGGCCGGACCGCCTCAAGGGCCGCGCTCGTCTCCGGCGCCACGGGATGCAGGACGGCCACCAGGTCGTCCGGGCCGAGCCATACCGGGGCGTAGACAGTCAGGGAGGCGGAGACCTCGGGGCTGGGCTCGACCAGGACCGGGTCCTCCTTATCCCCGCCGGGGATGAGTCGCAGGGCTCCGGCCAAGCGCCGGGCGATGGCGCGCAGGCGGGTGAGGGCCACCAGCTCGGCCCCCGTGGGCTGGGCCTTGGGGAAGGCGTCGGAGAGCGGGTCCAGGCCCGCCAGCTCCGGGGGCAGGGCACCCGCGCGAATACGAGGGCAGTCCAGGATCATCAGCTGCGTAGTCCACTCCGGCGCCCCGAGGAGGCGGCGCATCTCGGCGTCGACCTTCCAGGGCCCCAGTAGGGAGACCCCGGGGAAGAGCTGGAGGCTGGAGACCCCCACCCAGCCGGACTGGATGTCCTGCGACAGGGCCAGGGCCTCGACCTCGTCGGGGGCGACGTCGTCAGCCAGCAGCAGGACGTGGTTGGTGTCCAGCAGCCCGACCGGCAGCATGGAGGAGGCCGTGAAAGTGCCTGTGTCGGTGGGAAGGGAGACGGCGAAATCGGTCGAGTCGCTCATGCGTGCTTCTCCTGGGGGACGGGACCGGCGCCGTCGGCGGGGGCCGCCGGGGCGTCGGGGATGCGGGTGCGGTGGAAGGACTGGTGGGAGCGGGAGGCCGTCGGTCCGCGCTGCCCCTGGTAGCGCGAGCCCGTGGCGCCCGAGCCGTACGGGGCCTGGGCGGGGCTGGACAGGCGGAAGAAACACAGCTGCCCCACCTTCATGCCCGGCCAGAGCTTGATGGGCATGGTGGCCGTATTGGACAGCTCCAGGGTGACGTGCCCGGTGAAGCCGGGGTCGATGAAGCCGGCCGTGGAGTGGGTCAGCAGGCCAAGGCGGCCCAGGCTCGACTTGCCCTCCAGGCGGGCGGCGACGTCGTCGGGCAGGGTGATGCGCTCGTAGGTGGCGCCCAGGACGAACTCACCGGGGTGCAGAACGAAGGGTTCGTCGGCCCCGACGTCGACCAGATGGGTCAGCCCCTCCTGGTCGGCGGCCGGGTCGATGACCGGGTAGCGATGGTTGTCGAAGAGACGGAACCAGCGGTCCAGGCGCACGTCGATGGAGGCCGGCTGGATCATCTCGGGGTCGTAGGGGTCGAGAACGACCCGTCCAGCGTCGAGCTCGGTGCGGATATCGCGGTCTGAGAGCAGCACGGGCTCGATTGTGCCAGGTCCGCGGGAGCAGTCATACCGGGCGCCCGACGGCGGGGTCACACATGCCCTGCCCCGGAGCTGAGAGCCGTCAGGTCTGCTCCGGTCCTCAGGCGCTCAGCGGCACACCATCGGCGTCGACGCCCCATGGAGGCTCGCCCGGTCGAGCCGTCAGGATGAGGATCCCCTCGATAATGCTCCAGATGGCGATCGGGATGACGAGGATCCCACAGCTGAATAACGTTCCCAGGAGCTGGATGAGAGCCTTGCTCGTGTAGCCGAGGTAGAAGTTGTGGATCCCGAAGGATCCGAGGAACAGCGCCAGAATGCCGGCGGCCACCTTCGACTTGCCCGGGTAGGTCGGCGGACCGTAACCGGGGTAGGGCCCGTATCCGGGCGGCGCGCCGTATCCGGGACCGTACCCCGGCGGTGGACCGTAGCCGCCCTGCTGACCGTATCCCGGCTGCGCGTCGAAACCGGGCTGCCCGGCGTTGGGCGGGTACTCACCGCCCGGGTACTCCCCCTCGGTGGGGCCCGGAGGAAGCGCCGGCACATCCGGCTGAGAACCCATGGGATCGTAGGGATTGGTTGGATAGCTCATGTATTCACCGCGCGCTTTGAGAAGTCCGGGAACGGCTGCGAGTGTAGCGGACACGATCCCGCCGGGACGGGCTGTGCGTCATGGACCCGCCACAGAACCGGAACCGAGACGGTGAGCAGCTCTGAGATCGATTTGCGCAGACGGCCGGAGTCTGGGTTAGACTTCCGCACGCACCTGAGGCGCACGTCCACTGGTGCCACGCGGGTGTAGTTCAATGGTAGAACTTCAGCTTCCCAAGCTGACAGCGCGGGTTCGATTCCCGTCACCCGCTCCATCTGCACGTCACTCCAGACACAAGGATTCCTGGCCTGACCGGGAGGTGTCCGGGGTGGCGCTTTCGCTGTCCCAGGGCGGTCGTGGTGGAGATGACATCGGTGCGGGCTCCTCGGGACGAGGGATTGATGAAGCACCACTCATCGTCACGACGGGACCCGCCCCCATCCCAGCGATACGCCATCCCTGTCCAACCGACCCAGACACCCTCACCCACCGACTTCGCCGCCCCCTGGAAGGCTGAGCGGCTCATCCCTATACATTTTGTGTGCCAGATCACGAAGCCGTCATCACGACTGAGCAATAGGAGAAGGGAGCTTTCGGGAACGCTGGGTCCTGTTGCGATTGTCCGGATAGAGGCCGGTGCTCACCAGTCGCTGACGTCACAGTGAGATCCGGCGAGATCCCTTGCTCCTCCGCTCTGTGCCTGTCCTTTCAGGGCGGCTCCGACGTCGTCAGCCGGCGCCGCCCCGCGACATCAGGACAGGATGGCCTGCAGGTTCACCTGTGCGCTGTTCAGGATGCCGGCGGGGTCTCCCCCGGCCAGGCCCGGCAGCTCGTTGTCGAAGGTGGCGACGATGTCGGAGACACCGGCGGCGGACGGCACGGCCTGGGAGTACTCGACACCGGCCAGGAAGGCCGCCTGGTCGGCATGCTTACCCTTCCAGGTCTCTCCGGCGGACTTGCTGGCGGGCACGGTGCCCGCCGCAGTGGCCAGGGTCACCTGCCGCTCGGCGGCGGTGAGGTACTCGACGAGCTTGATGGCGTCGGCCTTGTGCTTGGAGGCCTCGACCACGCCGTAGAAGGTGGGGAACTGCAGAGTCCCCTTGCCGCCGCTGCCGGCCGGCAGCTCGACGACCTTGTAGGAGATGCTCGAGTAGACATCCGCCAGGGTCTTCACCAGGGCCTCGGACTCCACCGCCATGGCGGCCTGCGCCTGGCCGAAGGCGTCCGCGGCCGACCCAGCGGGCAGGTCCGCACCCCAGCCGGCCGAGCCGGAGGACAGAAGATTCTTGACCTCAGTCAGCCCCGCGACCGATCCCTCGGAGGAGGCCGTTGCCTGGGTGCCGTCAGCACTGGTCAGTCCCCCACCTCCCTGAACCATGAAGGCTCCGACGCGCGCATAGGAGGCATCCAGGGTCAGGCCAACGACCCCAGCAGAGGTGAGCTTGGCGGCCACCTGACCGAGCTGCTCCCAGGTGGTCGGGTAGTCCGACTCACTCAAGCCTGCCGCCTGCCACAGCGAGGTGTTGATGAACAGGGCGAGCGTGGAGACGTCCTTGGGCGCGGCGTTGATCGTCCCCTTCCTGGTGGCGCTGGTCAGCAGTGCGGGGTGCGCGTCCTTCACAGCGGGCGAGTTCTTGTCCCAGGCGTGCAGGGAACCGGCATAGCTGGACAGCTGCGCCGGGTCGAGGACGACGACGTCGACGGTCGGTTCGGCGGTGATCCCGCGGGCCAGCTCCTGGGAGACGTCAGAGACGGCCTTGACGTCCACCTCCACCTTGGTCTCCTTGGTGAAGGCCTCCACCGCCTTGGACAGCTCCTCGGCGGCGGCCTCACCCGCGTCGGAGACGATGAGCGCCATCTTGCCCTCCTCAGTGGCCTCGTCCTGAGACTTGGACGAGCAGGCGGCGAGCGTGGCAGAGACGGCCAGTCCTAGGGCGGTCAGGCCGAGTGCCCGGCGGGTCAGCATCATGTGTTCTCCTTGAGGGAATCCCGGGTCGCCCGGGAGCAGGGTAGGTCCCGGCCACCGGCTGCACGCGGGCGCGCAGTGGTTGATGCCGGGCGGGGACGGCGGGCGGGCCGGCGGGCCCGATGTCGCCAGGACGAAGCGTAGGCCATGTTGGCGACCGCCCAGGTCCTGACCCCGCCCGGTCAGGAACGTCGTTGACTCTCCCTCGGGACCCAACTCACAGAAGATCGCGCAGAGCCAGCACGACGACGCCGGTGGCCACGACATCCACCAGGAACCAGCTGGCCAACCACACTCCGGCAGGAACCCGGGTCAGCTGGGCCAGCGTGCGGTGGTCCTGCTGCGGATCGCGAGAGGCCGCGACATCACGCAGAGAGTCCCAGGCTCCGACGATGAGGGCCAGCCCGACACCGGCCACGACGCCGTCGCGCCACGGCCCGCCCCACCACCACAGCGCCCCGGTGAGAACCGCGACCAGCAGGACGAGGAGCACCGTGCGCACCGAGCGGGACATAACCAGCAGGACCACCAGGAGGACCAGCCCGAGCAGCAGGACCGCGCTCGCCCAGCCGTTCAGTGCCAGAAGCACGACGACGGCGCCCAGGACCGCGGGTGCCGGGTAGCCGGCCCAGGAGGTGGCCACGCGGCCGGGTCCGGTGGACTTGCCGGCGGTCACGGCGTGTCCGGACAGGTCCCGGCTGACGACGAAGCCGAGGAATCGCCGGCCCACCATGAGCCCGACGGCGGCGTGCCCGGCCTCGTGGACGATCGTCACCAGGGTTCGTCCCCAGCGTCGGGCCGGGGCCCATGCCAGGACGATGACGAGGATGGCCAGCGCCGGCCACAGCACGCCGGGATCCAGGCCGACGACGCTCGAGGCGCGCGCCAGCAGGTCGTTCCAGGTATCAGTCCAGCTCGGATTCACGGGTGGAAGTCTGCCAGGTGCACCTGTGTGCCCGGCACTCCACGGCGCACGCTGTCAGCCAACCGCGCTGTGACGAACCGAACCGGGATGGCCGACGGCATCCGCCGGATCGGCACCGTGGGGGTGAGGAATGGCCGGAACCGCGTGGGCGGGCTGACGGGCTCCCACCGCCCGCAGCACGAAGGCGTCGAGGGAGTCCAGGTAGGCCCGGCGCCGCTCCGGGTCCGTGGGGGTCGGACGCCCACCCATGACGGTGGCGTGGATGAGGGGGATGACCTGCTCGGGCTCCTGGGCGGGGATGAGTCCCTGGTCCATGGCGTCGGTGAGGATCGAGGAGAGCATCTGGGCCACGAGCGCGCCATGGGCCCGCAGACGGCCGGCGGTACCACGCGAGACGGAGTCGGCCAGCGGTCCCGACGTCGGGAAGTGGAAGTGCCGTGCGATGAGGGCCTGCTGACGCACGTAGACGCGCAGACGGTCGATCGGGTCCTGGATCCCGGCCAGCGCCCGGGAGAGCTCCTCGGCGTAGCGACCTGCCTCGTGCTCCATGAAGGCCAGGAGGAGGTCCTCCTTGTCCGCGAAGTGGTTGTATACGGCCGTCCGGCCCACGCCTGCGTGGTTGGCGACATCGGACAGCGTGATCTTGTCGAAGCTGCGCCGGCTCATGAGCTCGGAGAGCGCGCGGAACAGGGCCGTGCGCGTGCGCTCTCGATGCTCGGCCAATGAGGAACCCAGGATCTTCGGCATGAGGCAACCCTAACTCAGGAGATGACGTGGCTGGTAGAAGTGTCAGGAAACCGAGGGAGCAGCGGTTCTGGCGATGTCGGAGCACGCACCACTCGACCGCGTCGGCGCCCCCCATCAGCGTCCCAGCGCCGCCACCAGCGCATCGATGATGGGCAGGTCCGCCTCCAGCCAAGGCAGCCGGCGCAGCCGGTCGGGCGGGTCCAGGCTCACCCACTCCAGGCTCAGGTGGTCGGCACCGACCCGCCCCTGGTCCCCGAGCCGAGCGGGCTCTGCCAGCCAGACACGCATCCTGAAACCGTGCATGGCCGGCCAGGCCGGGGCGTCGTCGCCAGGACCGCCCTCCAGTGGCACGGGGACCGCCAGGTCCCGGGGCGGGATGAGCTCGGGTCCCAGGCGTGCGCTCAGGCCGATCTCTTCATCCAGCTCGCGAGCCAGGGCCTGCTCGGGCCGCTCTGCCGGCTCGACCTTGCCCCCGGGCAGCTCGAACTGTCCCGCGTGCTCAGGCGGGTAGGAACGGGCTGCGCACAGCAGCGTCGTCGGACGCTCCAGCCGGTCCAGGACAGCGGCCGCCACGACGAGCCGGGAGGCACTCACCGCATCGAAGCCGCTCACCAGGGCTTGCCCCCGCCACCTCCACCGTCTTTGGGCTTCGTGGTCGGCCCCGAGCTGGAGTTGTTGCGGTCACGCAGGCGTTGGGCCCGGTCATCAGCCGGAGTCGGTGAGCTGGAGGGAGTCTCACCCGGAGAGCTCGAGGCCGACGACGACGGGTCCGAGCTGGGAGTGGCGCTCGGGTCCGAGCTGGGCGTGGAGCTCGAACCAGAGCTGGGCGTGGCGCTCGGCTGGCTGGAGGAGCTGGCCGAGGGGTCCGAACTGGGGGTGGCACTGGGGTCGGAGCTGGGCGTTGCCGACGGATTCGGGCTCTGTGAGGGGTTCTGCTCAGGCGGGGGCGGCACCTCACAGGTGTCGGCGGCCTTCTTGGCCTCCTCTGCATGCTCACCCGCCGAGGCGGAATTGCCACTCTCCTGGGCCTTGGCGGCCAGCGACAGGTGCGCGACGTACAGGTTGACGCGAACCATGCACTCTGGGGAGCGGGCATCCTTCACCTTGGTCTGGGGATCGGCCTTGGCCTTCGGAGCCTTGGTGAGCGCCTGGTTGAGGCTGGTGACCGCGGCGGTCGGATCATCCGCGGCGAGCTGTCCGGTCCCCAGATTGAAGTAGACGCGCCACTGCTCCAACCAGGGGTTGATCCTGGCCACTGTACGGTAGCGGGACAGCGCAGTGTCGTAGTGGCCGGCGGCTGCCGCACGGTTTCCGGCCAGCGAGATGAGGAAGATCGAGCCGAGCCACAGGGAGATGGTGGTGGCCAGCACTGCCGGCACTCCGCCGATCTTGAGGAGCCGGCGGCGCCGGCGCAGACGGGCCTCACGCCGTCGAGGATCCTCAGGAGCGGAGGGGTCCGGGGATGCGTTCGAGCCCGGTTCGTGCAGGTAATCGAAGGTGTCGCCTTCGGCGCCGGCAGTCTCCGGGGGGAGCCCCGCTCCGGGAGTGTTTCCTGTCGTCATCATCTTCCCCTTCCCGTGAGAAGACGCAGGCGGCGGTCGGCTCGCATCAGGTCAATGATCTCCCACAGCAGCAGGCCGAAGGCGATGATTCCCAGCGGCCAGGTCAGGTAGACCCGGGCGTTGGTCTTGGCCCGTCCGTCGGAGGTGACGGCCTCAATGTTCAGGTTGGTGAACTTGCTCGTCGGGTCGTCGCCAGAGCCACCAGTACGGTGGTAATAGGGCAGTCCCATGTCGGTGGCCACGCTCTGGAGCTCGTCGGCATCGATCTTCGACACCCCGGGCTGCCCACCCTGGCCGTCGGCGATGTAGTCGGACTGGGTGTGCTCTCCAGTGGAGGATGAGCCGTCGTAGCTGCGCATCTTCCCGCCCTCGGTGGTTCCGTAGCCCAGCACCGCGCCCCCGTCGACAAGACCGGCCAGTGACTTCCAGGAGATGCCGGCACTGTCGGCCGCTTGAGCGCCACGACCGTCGTCGGTGGCCTCCCCATCGGAGAAGATATAGACGAGACGGATATCCTTGGGCTCGGACTGACGGGCCTGCACCAGGGACTGGCCCAGCATCGGCAGGGCCACCTCCAGCGAGGAGCCGGTGGCGTGGGCTGAGACCTCCTGCTTGAATGAGCCGATCCAGGCGTCGACGGCGTTGGTGTCGCGGGTCAGAGGCAACTCAGTGGCAGCGGTGTTGTCCAAGGCGATGATGGAGAACCGTGAATCCGGGAAGGCCTCCCGGATGGCGCGCATATCGGAGCGCACGCCGTCAAGCCTGGTGGAGGCGGCCTGGTCGACGCCGTCGGGCCCCTTGCCCTGGTAGTCCTCCGCGGCCATGGACCCGGTGCGGTCCACCACCATGTAGATCTCCACGTTGGAGACGCTGATGGCCTCGCTGCCGCGGATCGCCGGCCCCGCCATCGCCAGCGTCATGACGACGACGATGGCCAGGCGCCGCCACCAGGCTCGGCGGGCGGTCGGCTCGGCCCTGTCCCGATTCAGACGGCGCCGGGAGACGACGAGCAGGGCCACCAGGGCTGCGCTCACCAGGAACACGAGGATCCACCAGGTGACCGGGATGAACGCGAAGTCTCCGATGACAGGAACCGGTCTCATGCTCGCCTCCAGGTGGTTAGCCCCAGATAGCCCAGAAGGACAAGTGAGAGGGTGATGATGGGCATCTGGGGGACATCGGTACGACGGGTCTGCTTTCGGCCTCCGAGGGCGCTGACCTCGGTCTTCTCCAGCTGCTTGACGATGTCGCCGCCGGTACCCGAGTCCTCGACGTCGTAGAAGCGGCCCTTCCCCTGCTTCTCGGTGAGAGTCTTGAGCTCCTCGCGCGACTCCTCGGGGGTCTGCTCGAGCTCGTACTGGTAGGACTGCTGATCGTCCGCACCGTAGATGGAGAACAGGCGGATCTTGCGCTCGGACAGGAGGTCGACGGCGTCGGGCAGGGAGTAGATCTGCTCCCTGTCGGGGTCGATGACCTGGTTGTCGGTGGCGAGGATGATCGAGCGGGAGCGCTCCAGCCCCTGGTTGTCGAAGGCCTGGGCACAGGAGGCGAGCCCGTCACCGGCCAGGGAGGAGCCGTTGACGCTGGAGTTCACCGTGCCGCTGAAGGCCTCGGCGTACCGGAGCTGCTGCTTGTAGGTGGCGTTGTCCGGGTCGATGTCCAGGACATCACCCAGGTCCTCCATCTGCTGACGCAGCAGGTCGTAGTCGTCCGTCAGCGGGACGATGGTCTGGGCAGCGGAGTTCCAGGCGACGAGCCCCACTCGCTCACCGTCGAAGTCCTCCAGGATGTCGGAGAAGGTCGTCAGAACCGAGGAGTCGATCCTCACCATCGATGACGATACGTCCAGGCACAGGACGATATCCCGGTTGGCCAAGGCGTCAGAGCGCTCGGTGACGCGTACGGGACGGCCGGCGATGGCTGAGGCGCCGAGCAGGCACGCGACCAGTAGAACCGCCAGGAGCGCGTGCAGCCGGCGCTGGGACCTGATACGGGCATACACCGCCGGCAGCTGGAACAGGCTCGCGGAGTTGGCCAGCCGCCGCGGGCGCTCCGCGGACTGCTGCGCTCCCCGACGGCTCCAGGGCCGTCTCCGGGGCTTGCGGGCGCCGGAACCGGACATCCCCTGGGAGCGGCGATCGGTGACGAAGACCCAGATGACCGTCACTGCGGCGATGACGACAAGAATGGCGAACAGCCAGGGCATCACCATTGGGTGATCACCTCCTGTGCGTGAGTGAGGGCCTCTTGCGCGGCGGCCTGCGGCTCACGATCGAAGGAGGGCTGCTCCCACACGGCGAGCAGCTCTCCGATATGCCCCAGCGGGTTGGTGTCGAGAGGGCGGCCCGCCTGACGCACACTGCGCCGACGCTCCTCCACCGAGCGCGGACCGGCGGTAGCGGCCATGTCGAGAATCTCCGAGACCGTGGCGGTGGTGATCTCCTCACCGCTGCGGGCCTCGGCGAAGCCCCGCAGCAGTGCCGCCAGCTCCAGGTGAAGGTCTCGCAGGTCCAGCTCGCCGCCGTCCCAGCGCTGGGCGATCTCGGTAAGACGCTCGCCCCACTGACGGCGCTCACCAGGTGCCATCGGGATGTCTCCGACCTCGAGGGAGGTGTCTCTGCGAGTCACCAGGAAGGTGCGCAGCAGCCAGGCGCTCACCAGGAGGATCCCGACGATCATCACGATGACCATCCATATCGGCATGAGAACCGGAGGCATGATCTGCACGGGTCACCGCCTCCCTCTGGCCACGGCGGCGCGCTCACGCTGAAGGAGCTCGGCGATGTCATCGATGAGGGTCTCCTCGGAGGAGACGACGCCGTACTCCACGTGCCGGGCGTCAAGCACCTGCTCGACGGTGGATCGCCACTGCTCGCGCACCAAGCCGGCCTGGGCCGCCAGGTGGGCGTCGGAGCGCAGGAAGGCCGGGATCTCGAAGGGCAGGTCGATGTCCCGACCGCGGCCGCCGTCCGGGCGCAGCGGGTCATCGTCCTCGATCTGCACGACGATCACCTCATGCTGGATCGACAGGCGCCTGAGCCAGATCGCGGCGTCGGGGCCGGGATGGGCGGTGTCGGTGATCAGGACGACGAGGCTACGACGACGGTGCCAGGTGCTCACCCGCTCCATGAGACGCGGCAGGCTGGAGGCGGGAGCCCCGGGCGCCAGCTCGAAGACGCCGTCGGGGGCACCATCGACGGGCACATCGAGATCCTCGAAGGTGCGGGCGAGCAGAGTCAGCAGGGTCTCGACGTGCTTGGCCCCCGAACGCGCTGGGCGCGAGATCGTCCGGCCGGCGTCCCCGGCCACGAGCGCCACCGAGTCCCCCCGCATCCGAGCCAGGTAGGCGAACACCTCGGCGACCCCGAGGGCCAGGTCGCGCTTGTCCTCCCCGGAAGGGGCCATCGCAGCCATGGTCCGGCCGGTGTCCACGGCCAGGACCAGCGACATCATGGACTCGCGCTGGTAGCGCTTGATGACTGGCTGTCCCAGTCGGGCGGAGGACTTCCAGTCGATGTCGGAGATATCGTCCCCGGGCCGGTAGAAGGACATGTCGTCGAAGTCCTGGCCGCGCCCGACGAAGACCGACTTGTGGCGCCCGTCGAGCAGCCCCGTGGCCCGTCGCAGGGTCGGCAGGCTCAGGGCGGCGCGCAGACGCTCGATCCGCGCGCCGCGCCTCCCCTCGCCGGGACCGGGATCGGGTGCTCCGGCTACGTCAGGTGCCTCCATACTCATCACTCAGCTGGTCCCCACCGGGCTCAGGGCGTGGGGACGGCGGCGAAGATGGCGTCAATGATCGCCTCGGGGGCGATGCCGTCGGCCAGGGCGTCATAGGTGAGCACCAGCCGGTGGCGCAGTACCCCGTGGCGCAGCAGGCGCACGTCGTCGGGGATGACGTAGGTGCGCCCCTCCTGGAGGGCGACGGCCTGAGCGACCTTCATCAGCGCGATACCGCCACGCGGGGAGGCACCCACACGCACCTGCCGGTCCAGGCCGGGAACCGGCCGGGGTCCTCCGCCACGGGAGGTGTTGATGAGGGCGACGATGTACTGCTTGATGACGGGGTCGACGTAGACCCGTTCGGCGGCTCGTTGGAGCCACTCGACGTCGTCGGTGGAGATGGGACGCCCGGTCACGGGCTGGTCGAAGCTGCCGTTCGAGATGCGGTCCAGGACGTCGGCCTCCTCCGAGGGCCGCGGGTAGGTGAGCACCTCCTTCATGAGGAAGCGGTCCATCTGGGCCTCGGGCAGGACGTAGGTGCCCTCCTCCTCGATGGGGTTCTGGGTGGCCAGGACCATGAAGGGGTGGGGCAGGGGGTAGACGACGCCGCCGATGGAGGTCTGGCGCTCCTGCATGGCCTCGAGCATGGCCGACTGGGTCTTGGCGCTGGAGCGGTTGATCTCGTCGAGCAGGACGATGTTGGCGTGGACCGGCCCCAGCTGGGTGGTCATCTCACCGGTGGAGGAGTTAAGGATCTGGGTGCCCACGATGTCGTTGGGCATGAGGTCCGGCGTGCACTGGATGCGACGGAAGGAGCCGGAGACGGCGGAGGCCAACGTCTGGGCAGCGGTGGTCTTGGCCAGGCCGGGCACGGACTCCAGCAGGATGTGGCCACTGGACATCAGCGAGGTGACCAGGGCCGTGCGCAGCTGCTCCTGACCGACGACTCGCTGGGAGAAGATGTCCGCGACGGACTTCAGCAGCACACCGGCGCGCTCGACGTCGGCGTCCCCGGCACCTCGGCGGCTGGAGGCGGCCCGGGCCTCACGACGCAGCGTCTCCCGGGAGGGCAGAGGACCGGTGTCGACCTTCTCCTCAGCCGGCGCCGCAGGCCCGGAGGGGTACCCGGGAACCGTCACCCTCGATGACGCGGGCTGCGAGGAGGGGGCGGGAGCGCCGGAGGTCTGCGGAGCGCCCTGAGGCGGGAACACAGGCGGCGGCTGGGTCATGGCCGGACCGCCCTGTCCCGCGAAGGAGCCGGCGGGCTGACCAGCCTGCTGCCGGGCAACCGGCTGACCAGCGGGCTGACCGGTCGGCTGCCCAGTTGGCTGACCACTGCCCCAGCCACCCGACTGACTGCCGGGTTGGGCGCGGTGCTCGGGCTGCATGCTCATGGTTCTCCTTGCTCGGTTCTGGCTTGATTCCTCATGCCGTGCGCTCATACCTGGATAGGCAACGCATTGGCAGGCTATACGAGCCGACGCCCGCAGGGGCACCCGAGGAGGGGAAGTCCTCCCCACAGGTCCGAGACAGCCCCACCTTTCACTGTGATGACGTCACTTCGAGGGAAATGTGAGACGAATCGTGGCCGGGCTGAAGGCGTCGGCTTCAGAGCTGACCGAGGTTCACCCGGCTTCCGGCCAGGGTCAGCCGGAGCCCGTCGTTGGTGACGATCGCACTGGTCGGACGCAGTCCTTGAGGCAGGGATCCGGAAGGAAGCGTGATCTCAGGGGAGTCCAGCCCGACGTAGCTGAGCATACTGTTCTCCCCCGCACCGACGTCGACTCCGGCCTCCTCTCCCCCCATTCGGGTGGAGGTGACGGTCAGGACCAGGTTGCCATCGGCTCTCACCGACGGCACGATCTCGGCCTCACCGCTCATGCCGAGCAGAGCGGCCGAGGCCTGGATGGTCCCCGGATCCTGGGCGCTCGTCCCAGTCCGCTTGGCCTGCAGCGTCATGCCCTGAATCTTCGGGTGCTCCCGGGCGGCGAGCGCGGTCACCTGCCGCCAGCTGATCGTTCCGGACGCCGTCACCGTATCGGTCGGGTAGGGCGAACGCAGGCTGATGTGGCTGAGGTCGACGTCGACGTCGCTGAGCGTGACCGTACCCCCGCCCTCACCCTTGGGAGTGATCTCCAGGCTCTTGGAGTCCACCGCCAGACTGTCCAGCGAGCCACCGAGGAGCTGGCGCAGGACGATACCCTTGGTGGCAATCCTCGCGTCCTCACTGAGTCCCGGCAGGGCGGATCGCACCGCGGCATCAACCTGCCCGCGCACGAGGTACTCCGCCCCAACGGCGCCTGCGGTCAGGACGACGACGAGCACCAGCAGCACCACCAGCCAACGCCGCCCACGACGCCGCACAGGGCGACGTCGATCAGGGATCAATGAATCGCGCTCCTCGGAGTCGTCCGCCACGATCTCCTCGAGCAGCACCTCCTGCGACTCGCTCGCGTCGCTCGGGCTCTCGAGCACGTCGTTGTCATCCCGCTCGTCTGTCATACCTCGCACCTCGTCAATGCCTCGATGCCGCAGGCGAGCTCTGGGCCACTGGAGCAGTGCTCACCGAGCGCGCGGGCTCCTGGCCGGCGGCCGCCTGATTAGCGGCCTGCTCCTCATCAAGCATGTAGAGGTCCTCGGCCGTGACCATGAGGGTGGACACGGCGTGCTCCACCAGGGCGGTGCGCCGGTTGGAGGCCGCCCCGGCCACGCGTCCGCCGCGCAGCCCGCGCACACCCACCCGGTCGAGCTTCTCGCAGACGTTGTCGAGCTTGCGGTTGAACTTGGTCAAGGGCCACCCCAGACGCGCTGCGGCCGCCGCGGACGAGGGGATCTCAGCGGCCCCGGTCCCGGCCCGCTTGAGCACCGGCTCGGACAGTGCCAGGACGAGCAGCAGCTGGGAACGGGTCATCGGGGTCACCCCGATGGTGGTCTGCCCCGAGGACTGGCGCACGCCGTCGATCCCGGAGAAGTGATCCTCCCCGGAGGTGACGAGGTTGATCTCGTAGGTGGTGGGCCCTGCGGAGAAGGTGAGGATGACCCGGGGGAAGACCAGGGGGATCCTGGCACCGGGGGCCAGGCGCGACTGGACCAGTCCCTCGCCGTCGGTCAGCGTGGCCGACAGCCGACTTCCCTCGTTGGCGATCCACCAGAGCTTCTCCGAGAAGGCGAAGACCAGGAAGCGACGGTGAAGGTAGGGATTGTCATCGATGTCCAGGTCGCCGCCCCGGCCGATGACGAAGGTGTCGGCGGGGGCGATCCGATGGATCTCTCCGGAGAAGTCCAGGACGAGCTCGTCGGGCTGCTCCGGATTGACCTCTGGCATCTCAGTCCAGGTCAGGTCACTCATGAAATCTCCTTCCACAGCGCCAGTGCCGCTCCGAAGCGGCCGGGTTGCTACCGCATCACATGAATATCACGTCGTTACGGAACATTGAGGGTGTCTGAGACGAGACTTGTCGCATCACCAGCGAAATCAACAGCGACGCACTGCCGAGCAGAACGTGTCCTCAGCCACTTCGCGGCCTCAACCATGCCGGCGGGTCGATCCGAAGCGTCACGCCGTCACCGATATCCATCAGGTCCCCCATGAAGACCGGTGTCGGCATACCAGACCCCAGCAGGACGGGCGTCGCACCGGGGCGCGCGAGCACCGTGCCATTGGACGAACCGAGGTCCTGAGCCAGGATGCTCCACCCCGAGGTCGTGAGTATGAGGTGAGAGCGCGAGACCATGTGCTGCGGACTGGGCACCGTCACCAGGGCCACGATATGCGGGTCGCCTCCACGCTGAACCTGGGGGGCGCGTCCGACAACGACGTCGCCGGCGACCTCGATCGCGGCGCCGGTGGACAAGGTCAGCGTGGCCAGCGCCGGCCGGCGCACGTAGGAGAACATCCCCGTCAAGGGCTGGGAGCAGGTCAGGCAGTCCCGAATCTCAGGCGGGTTGGCATGCCCCTGAGGACAGATCGAGGCCCGCACCGGTGGTGCCGCGATGAGAGCCGCCTCGGAGGCCGAGACGACCTCGGTGTTGGGCAGCGCCTCCAGAGGTTGAGGGGCTCGGACCGGCTGAGGCTGCTTGCTCTTGGAGTTGTCCGGCGCGGTGGGGGTGTCGGCAGTCGGCTGACCCGCCGAGCTCGCCGATGGTGCCGAGGGAGCCCTGTGAGCACCGCGACGCCGACGCCCCGATCCGGGTTCCGGCTCGGGATAGTCCGGGAACGTACTGACGTCACCGGTCTCGGAACCACCGGTTCCGGAGTCGTTCCGGCTCCCGTCCGCGGACCCGGAGGAGTCATCGGGGTCCACCCAGACACCCGTCTCCAGCATCTCCGGAGCCGATTCTGCGGCACTCGACGCAGCAGGCTCCGCGGCGGGGTCCTCCTCGGTCGCTCCGGCGGGCGTCCCTGCGGCGCGACCGTCGGAGACGTCTGCGACACCCATCGCTTCCGACACGTCCGCAGTGGCTGCGACAGCCGCGACGGCTGCAACGTCCGGGGCGTCAGCGCCGGACGGGACATCGTCGGTCTCCGACCCGCTGACGCCTGCGGCCTCCAGGGTCGTCAGCGCCATCTCCTGCGGGAGCCCCGTCACCAGCGCGACCGGCTTGAGCAGCGTGGTCTCATCGCCGGGCTCCGCGGGCCGCGTCGCCTCTTCCGCTGCCGGCGTAGCCGTCGGCCCCACCCGGGGGAGGTACGTTCCCCCCAGGGCATCCAGGACGCGCAGCCCCGTCTCGATGGAGACGGTACGGGAGGCAGCCCCGGCAGCCGGAGTGATCACGGCAACACCGTCGGCGCCGTCAACCCGCACAGAACCGTCTGAAAGCCGCGTCAGTCCCTCGGGCAACGGGACGCGCTCACCGGGCAGGGACAATGCGGTCACAGCGCCTCCTGGGTAGAAGCATCGCCGGGAACGACTGCGGGAGCGGGGGCAGGGGTCTCGGCGGAGTCCACGACGACGGCCGTGGTGTTGTCATGACCGCCCCCCTCCAGGGAGGCGGCGACCAGAAGCTCGGCCGTGCGCTGCGCCGTGTAGCCGGCGGCCAGCACGGTGGCGATGGCCTCGTCGTCGAGCTCGTCGCTCAGGCCGTCGGAACAGACCAGCAGGCGGTCTCCGGCGGCGACCGGAACACTGTAGAGATCGGGGACGGCGGAGTCGGCGATCCCCCCTCCCAGCGCACGGGTGACGACATTGCGGCGAGGGTCGCGTCGCGCCTGCTCGGGAGTGAGCTCACCGGTCTCGATGAGGATCTGGACCCGGGAGTGGTCGCGGGTGACCTGGGACAGCATGTCATCACGCAGCAGGTAGACCCGCGCGTCCCCGATGTTGAAGATGATCCAGGTCGGCCGCGTAACCCCCTGTTCGTCCTCCAACCAGGCCAGGACGACACCGGCGATCGTCGCACCGGGCAGGTAGGCGGCGTGAGACGGGATGGCGACAATCGCCTCCTGAGCGGCCATCACCGAGCGAACCACCGTCCCCACGTCAGTGACGGTCGTGCCGGCCAGCGAGTAGAGGGAGTCGAGAGCGACCTGCGTGGCCATGCGGCCGGCGGCGTGCCCACCCATCCCATCGACGACGACGAAGGCCGGGGCGATGGCGAGGTAGCCATCCTCGTTGACAGTGCGCAGGCGCCCCACGTCAGTGGCCGCACCGACAACGACGCCGGAGGCCCCGGCGCCGTCAGCCCCACGAATCACGAGGGCCTCGGTGTCAGCACGAACGTGCTCGGTCATCGTCTCCCTTTCCCCTGCGTTGCTTGCACTCCCCTAGTAAACCCCAGCGCCCGGCCCAGAACCACCGCACCACGGCAGAGATTTCATCATGTGGGAGCCTGAACCGAGCCGAAGGCGAACAACGCCGCCCCGAGTGCCGCTCGGACGGGATCTTCCGCCCGGCTCAGGTCGCCACAGGCCATCGTGAGCCGCTGCGGGGCGGAGGCGGCCGTGACCGGTCAGGCAGTCAGTATCACGAAGCACTCAGGTAGTCTTTCGGCGTGGCCGGTTGACCGGCCCATGCGCCACCAGCGCAGTACCGCGTTCCCTGACTCGGTATCGCAGGTGGTTCCGACACCCAATCCACGACGGACCCGGATGTCGGTCAACCTGGACCGACGCAGTTTTCCCGACCCCGAAGGACCCAGCATGTCTCAGGCCAAGGACGAGCTTGTCGCGCGAGCGCAAGATCCCAACGCAGAGCTGGAGACCCTCCACCAGCTGGCACAGAACTACCCCGGTCTGCGCCCTTACATCGCCGCCAACCCGCGGACCTACCCCGCTCTCCTGGAGTGGCTGGGGACCCTGGGCGACCCTGCGGTCGACGCCGCCCTGGCCTCTCGCAGCGGACACCCCCAGTCGGATCAGGCCCCACAGGCGTCTCCACCGCTGGCGGTCGTCTCACCCCCCGGGTCCCAGCCGGGATCGCCGTCGGCCATGCCCTCCGAGGCCCCGACCCAGGTGACCCTGCCCCGTTCACTCCAGCCCGGCAGCGCCGCCTCTGGTGTCTCAGGGGCCTCTGGGGCCTCGGCGACCAGCTCGAGGAGTGCCGCGAGCGCATCCAGCGCCTTCAGCGCGGCCGGTGCCAACACTCAGGTCGACAGCTTCCGGGCCACGAGCGATCCAGCCGTCTCCACCCCCACCTTCGACCCCAGCCAGGCAGTCCCGTCACAGTCACCGGCCAGACCGGCCCAGCCGGCCCTGCAGCAGACCTTCCAGCAGTCCGCGAACCTCTCCCAGCCGCAGAGCGCGGTGATTCCCGCCGCTGCGCAGGCCTCCGCCACGACCGACGGCAACGGCGGCGTCTTCGGCGTCGGCACCGAGGACGACGACTCCTCGGCCCCCTCCTCCTTCCTGACCTCCAACCGCATCCTGCTGATTCTGGCCCTCTTGGTGGCCACCATCCTGGTCTTCCTGGCGACCTGGTACTTCTCCGGCAGCGACAACCACAAATCGGCGAACGAATCGGACACCCAGCCCACGACCCAGAGCAATCAGGCGGCCGGCGCAGCCCCGAATAACGCCTCCGCCTCTCCTACGGCGTCAACCACGCCGAGCGCCTCGGCGACACCCACACTCAAGGCGCCCGCACCCAACGGTGCCCAGGAGCTGTCCGCCTTCGACGCCCCCAGCGGCAACATCACCTGCACCCTCGGGAAGGATGGCGCCACCTGCGTCATCAACAAGCACGCAGAAAGCTCCTGCCGCGACAAGCCTCTGATCGTCAAGATCGGCGCCAATGGCGGCCAGTCCACCGAGTGCGGCTCGACCTTCTCCGCCAACGGGGTCAGTCTCGGATACGGCTCCTCCGCCAAGAACTCCGAGTTCGCCTGCACCTCGACCGAGGCCGGCATGCAGTGCTGGAGCCAGGTCAGTGGCAGGGGCTTCACGCTCAGCCGTGAAAGGGTCGAGTCCACCACCCACGACCACTGAGTGTTCCCGCCTCGGCCGGTCCTGCACCGGCCGAGGCGCCGCGCCACCTTCCTTCAATTCCCCCGGCAGCACGCAGCTCCTCCCATGGCTACCTCCTACAACGCGATTCTCGCTCGCCCCGGTGCCCGCGCCTTCACGAGCGCGGGACTGATCGCCCGGTTCCCCATGTCGATGGTGGGGATCTCCACGATTCTCGCTGTTGAGGAGCTCTACGGCTCTTACACGGCCGCGGGCTTGGTCAGCGCCGCGAACTTCGTGGCGCTGGCCATCGGGGCGCCGATTCTGGCTCGGTGCGTCGATCGCTACGGTCAGTCCCGGGTCATGCTGCCGGCAGTCCTCATCTCGGCGATCAGCCTGGCCGGATTGATCGCCGCTGCATCCGCGCACGCGCACCTGGGGATCCTGGCCGTACTGGCCGCCGCTGCAGGAGGGCTGGCCGGCTCCATGGGTTCCTTGGTGCGGGCGCGCTGGACCGCGATGCTCACTCGACCCGAGGACATCCACACGGCCTTCTCCCTGGAGGCCGCCCTGGACGAGGTGGCCTTCATTCTGGGGCCCGTACTGGCCACCGCCGTGTGCACAACGCCGTTGCTCCCGGTGACCTCGGGATGGGTGACCTGCCTGGTCATGCACGCGGCAGGCGGACTGTGGTTCCTCAGCCAGCGCACCACCGAGCCCGCTGCGCACCCTCGTGGGCACGCAGCCGAGAAGGATGAGGGGACCGGGGAGACCGGCTGGGACTCAGCGCATGGCTTCGAGGGACAGCGCCCGGTTCTGCGCCACGGGGCAGTCATGGCCACCGTCGTCGTCTTCCTGCTCTCGGGAGCCATGTTCGGGGCCAACGACGTCGCCGCGGTCGCCTTCGCCACCGAGGCCGGGCACAAGTCGGCCTCCGGTCTCGTCCTGGCGGTCTGGGGTGTGGGCTCCTTCATCGCAGCCCTCCTCTACGGCGCACGCACCTGGGGGTGGCCGCTGTGGAAGCAGTTCATGACCGGTACGGCGGCGCTGGCCATCGGCACCTCGACCTTCGTCCTGGCCCCGAATCTCGTGGTGCTGTCGGTCCTGGCCCTCTTGACGGGGCTTGCTATCGCCCCGACCCTGACCAGCGGTAACAACATCATCCAGGTGACGGTCGCCCCCTCCCAGCTCACCGAGGGACTGGCCTGGGTGAGTACCGCGCTCAACGTCGGGGTCTCGATCGGTTCCCTGCTGGCAGGGCAGGCCGCGGACGCCGGCGGTTCGCAGGCCGGATACCTCGCGGTCGCCGGCTTCGGCTGGGCCGCTGTCCTCGCCGGCGTCGTGGGTCTGCCCGCACTCAAGCGAGCACGGACCACTCGGCCGCTGGCCGCCGACTGATGATCAGGACCGTCAGCATCGATTCCCAGCATCCTCTGTGACTCTTCTACACTCAGCACGATGTCGATCGCAGGGAATCCACAAAACGCCCCCCGTTCAGCCCCTCCGGGCGCCGGCTCCACAGGGTGCCCGGACCGTGCGGGCACCACGAGCGAGGCACCCGCAGCCCGGTTCCCACGGCTGGTCGCGGTCGCGCGCTCACCGGTTCTCGCCGTCATCGGGTGGCTGACGCTGCTGGTGCCCGCCTACTGGGCCCTGGTCGACGACGACGGCCAGTGGGTCTTCAAGCTGGACTCCTTCGTCTACTACGAGGCCGTGCGTCAGTGGCTCGAGGGCGGGGACCTCTACGGCTGGTACGCCCTGCCGTCCAAGCACCTGTGGCCCTTCACCTACACACCGCTGGCGGCCTGGGTGATAGCACCCCTGACCTGGATGTCGTACCAGTCGGCCACCGTCCTGCTGATCGTGGCAACCCCCCTGTGCGCCGCCGTCACGGCCTACGCGACACTCCGGCGCCTGGGCGCCAGGGTCCGGACGGCGCACAACCTGGCACCGTGGCTTGCGCTCATCGGGGTGGTCGCGCTGGAGCCCTTCCCCAAGACCATGGAGTACGCACAGGTCAACGCCATCCTCATGGCACTGGTCGCCGTCGACCTGCTCCTGGTTCCCGAGCGATCGCGGTGGCGCGGGGTCCTCAGCGGCATGGCCGCCGCGATCAAGCTGACACCGGCGGTGGCGATCCTGGTCCTCCTGGCGCGCCGGGAGTGGCGGGCGGCCGCCACAATGGCGGGCAGCGCCGTCGGGCTGACGGTCCTGGCCGGCCTGGCGGCCCCTGCCGAGTCCTGGGAATTCTTCACCTCGGCCATGTGGGATCCGGGGCGCGCCGGTTTCGCCGACTACTCGGGCAATCAGAACCTCAAGGGCGCGATCGCCCGGGGGCTGCCGGAGTCGGCCTGGAACCTCACCTGGGCGGCCTGCTCGCTGCTGACGGTGCTCGCCGCCTGGTTCCTGTGCCGTCGGCTGGACCGGTTACGGGGAGCCGGCAGCCGGCTTGCCGAACCTGTCTCCAGCACCGTAAGTGACACCGCCTACCCCGGCTCCTCAGGCCTTGGCGACGCCGGCCTGGTGCTGGCCCTCCAGGTCAGCGTGGTCATGGTGCTCGGGCTGCTCATCTCCCCCATCTCCTGGTCGCACCACTGGGTGTGGTGCCTGCCGGCACTCATGTCGGTGGCAGTGGCGGCCTGGCGCTGGCACTCCACTGCGCTCGGTATCGCCGGTGTCGCCGGAGCCCTCGTCTTCGTTCTGGCGATGCAGTGGTGGTTCCCCGAGCAGAACCACGTCGAGCAGAACTGGCCGACCTGGGCCAAGGCCGTCGGCTCGAGCTACACCTGGTGGGCCCTGAGCTGCGGAGCCGTCCTGTGGTGGGTGAGCGGCCGGCGCCTGACGGCCTTGCACCACTGAGATCTCCTCATCCCCAGGCCAGAAGGCCTCTTCCATCGGCCTCCCCGTCGGGGCCTGTCATCTAGGATCTAAGGATGCCCCTCTCCGACATCGCCCGCGCCGTCGAGGACCTGTTCCACCGCGACACCGTCCCCGTCCTCAAGCGCCAGGGCTGGCGCCCCCGCGTCATCCCCTACGACGGCTACGGCACCAGCGCGCCGGCTCAGTCGGAGTCCTCCGCCCCAGCAGACCCTCCGCGTCCGCCGTCGACTCAGGCCCGCAGGACGAACCAGACGAGGACCGGGGCCGTCGGCCCTTCGGGCACCGCCTCCTCCTCTCGACAAACCTCCCCACCCACCTCCATGGCCCGAGTCCTCGCCCGTATGGTCATGCGTCCCCAGAACGCCCCGGCCGAGGGCCCGCTGTTCCGCTCCCTGCCGGCCTCCCTGCCCGTCAGCCCCGCCCAGGCCCGGGACTTCGCCATGACCGGGCTGCTCGACGCCCAACGCGGCTGGCGCCTGTTCATCGAGGTGCCGGTGGCCTTCCTGCCGGTGACCGTCCACGTGGGCCGGGCCAGCGTGCGCACCAGGGCCGACCGCAGCGGCTACATCGACGTCGTCGTACGCGATCACGGGTTGGAGCCGGGCTGGCACGAGGCCCGCATCGAGGCGGCCGGGGCCGAGGCCGTCGCCGCCAAGGTCCTCATCATTCCCGAGGGCCCGCGCCTGGGCATCATCTCCGACATCGACGACACCGCGATGATCACGCATGTCCCCCGCGTGCTCGTGGCCGCATGGAACCAGCTCGTCAAGTACTCCTCCGCGCGTGAGCCGGTCCCCGGGATGGCCGAGCTCTACTCGCGCATCCAGGCCGCCCACCCCGGCACCCCGATGATGTACCTGTCCACCGGAGCATGGAACGTGGTGCCCACCCTGCGCTCCTTCCTCGCCCGCCACGGCTTCCCCTCGGGGCCCGCGCTCATGACCGACTGGGGGCCGACCAACACCGGCTGGTTCCGCTCGGGCATCGAGCACAAGCGCACCGAGCTGCGCCGGCTCATGATCGACCTGCCCCAGATCACCTGGATCCTCTTCGGCGACGACGGCCAGCACGACCCGTACATCTACGGTGAGGCTGCCCGCCACCACGCCGACCGGATCGCCGCCGTCGCCATCCGCCGCCTGACCGCCACCGAGCAGGTTCTCGCCGGCGGGCTGACCGTGCATCCCATGGGTATCGGGCCCGAGGCCCGTACCCTGGCCGAGGCCGCGGTTCCCGCCGTCGTAGGCACCGACGGCTACGAGCTGGCCCGTCTCCTGCCCCGCGAGCTGCTGGAGGCATCACCGCGCCGTTAAGGCCCCTGGACGGCTCACGAGTGGAACTCACACCTTCCGCGTCACCTGAGGCCGAGAAACCGCGAGACCCCGCCGTCAGGGACGCATCCGGGGAACATGACACCCTCGAGCAGAACCAACGATGCGGCATGTCTCACGCCGACGACGACACACCGGCCGATCCCCGCCAGCGTGCGGCTTTGACGATGCCGCCATCGCTTCACAGACAGTCCACAGGCTGCCCTACGAGCCCGACAGACCACAGCAGTTACCTGGTTCCACCTGGGGCCGACGCCCCGTTCCCACCCCATCGAATCAGGAGGAAGCACATGTCCCCCTTCTCCATGAGCTCCATGAGCTCCACCGACTCAACAGACCCCACGAACGTTTCTGAGGGCTCCTCGGCGGCCCGTGGGAGCTCGGCCCCCTCAACCGCCACTTCGCTGCGCCGCCATGCAATCCTGGCCGACCTCAACGTGCTGCAGGTGGTCACCCTCATGGGTACCGGCCTGCTGGTGGCGCTCGGCGTCGTCCTGGGTGGACGCTCCTACATCACCACCGTCTCACCCGACGGGCTCATCAGCCCCCAGCCCGGCACCCATGGGTCCAGCACCGGGAACCCGGTGGCGGGCTCCACCACCCCCGCTGACGGCGACTCGCCGTCGGTTGCGTAAGTCCATCATCGCGCAGCACCCCGGCACATGACGCTGTGGGCGATCAGGCCGCCGACGGGAGGTCCTCACGGCAGTCGGCCCGGATCGCGACGGGTATGGTGATGACGCGTACCAGCACTTCCATCAAGCTCAGGAGACAGACATGGCCGGCAAGATCCCCTTCATCCTCGGACTCGGCGCGGGATACGTGCTCGGGACCCGGGCGGGGCGCGCCCAGTACGAGCGCATCAAGTCCGCAGCCTCCAAGGTCGCTGAGCAGCCCTTCGTGCGCACCCGTGTCGACGCCGCCTCCAGCCATGTCAAGCAGGCCGTGCGGACCCAGGGCGAGGCCGTCACTGAGAAGGTCGCCGACGCCGTCAAGGAGCGGCTCTTCGGGGCTCCGTCGACTAAGAGCAACGGCCAGTCCCAGCCCGTCGACGCCGGTGAGGCCAGCGTGCGCCCGGTCGGCGAGGCCGGCTGAGCCCAGCGACTCAGTCTCTAACCCGGGTCGGGCGGCTCCGACGGCGCGCACCCGTCGCTCGACCGCCCGCCGCGGCCTCGCCAGGCGGGGGCCTTGAGCGGCCCCACCATGAGTGCCCGGCGCCAGCCGACCAGCGCGCCCGGCCCGCTGCGACGCCCGGCTCGGCGCCGCTCCCGGTCGGCGATGACCGGCAGCTGCCAGGAACGCCAGTAGGCGAGCACGCACAGACCGGCACCGACAGCAGTGGACACAAGCATGGCGTGCGCGTCGGCCACCCCCGCCTTGACCGCCAGGACCTGGGTGCCGGCGGCGATGAGCGCCGGGATCGCGTAGAGCTTGTTGCCCCCGAAGACGGCCGGGGTCTCCCCCACCGCGACGTCGCGGATCATGGAGCCGCCGATCGCGGTGAGGCAGCCCAGCAGGAGTGCCGGCATGACACCGAGCCCGTGGGTGAGGGCCTTCGAGGCGCCGGTGGCGGCCCAGCAACCCAGGATGACGGCGTCGGCAACCACCAGCAGGCGCCGGGTGGGACGCGAGGTCAGCGGCACGAACCAGGCCACCGTCGCCCCCAGGCAGGCCGTGTAGAGGTAGTAGGGGTCGGTCAGGGCGAAGGGCGGGCCGGCCTGGATCATGACGTCGCGCAGGATGCCGCCGGCGGTGGCCGTGAGCATGGCCAGGACGACGAAGCCCACCAGGTCGAAGTTCTTGCGCCGGGCGATGAGCCCGCCCAGGATCCCGTTGAGCAGGACCCCGCACAGGTCCAGCAGCCGGAAGGTGTCGGTGAGGGACGCTGGCATGTGAAGCGCGAGGGAAGAGACGTCCAGCACCCAGTTGCCCGCCTTTCGCTCCTGTTGTGGTTGCGTCCCGCCGTCGACCCCGGTGCCGGCCCGGCAGCCCGCCGTTACGAGGCACCTTAGCCCACGGCGGGGCCGGGTCGGGCATCCGGCCGCCGCGGCTGGCGCGTTGCGGCGATACGAAACCTCAGGTGGTCAGGGCGCACCGGCCCACGCGATGATCGGGACGTGTCCTCCCGCTACTCGCCCCCCAAGGACCTGAGCCGCTACGCGTGGCTCTCCATCGGCGCCGCCCTGGGCACGATCGCGCTCAAGGGGGCCGCGGCCTGGCTGACCGGCTCAGTGGGTCTGCTCTCCGACGCCGCCGAATCGGTGGTCAACCTCGTCGCCGCCGTTGTCGCCCTCATCGTCCTGAAGATCGCGGCCAGGCCCGCCGACGCCGACCACCAGTTCGGTCACTCCAAGGCCGAGTACTTCTCGGCCGTCGTCGAGGGCGTCATGATCTTCGTGGCGGCCGCATTCATCATCATCTCCGCCATCGGCCGCCTCATCGACCCGCAGATGCCCGAGCAGCTGGGGCTGGGGCTGGTGGTCTCGGTCATCGCCTCGCTCCTCAACGGTGCGGTGGCGTGGGTGCTCTACCGCGCTGGGCGCCGCGAGCGCTCCATGACCCTGGTGGCCGACGCCAAGCACCTGGCCACCGACGTCATCACCTCCGCCGCGGTCCTGGTCGGGGTGGCACTGGTGGCCGTCTTCCACTCGGCGCTGCTCGACGCCGTCGTCGCCCTGGGGGCCGGGCTCAACATCATGTGGACCGGTTTCACGCTCATCCGAGACTCGGTGGGCGGGCTCATGGACATCGCCCCGTCCACCGAGGTGCTTCAGAGGGTCGAGAAGGTGCTGGCACGTCACCGCCGCCAAGGCATGATCGACTTTCACGCGGTACGGGTGCGCGAGGCCGGCAACCGGCGATTCATGGAGCTGCACGTGCTGGTTCCCGCGGTCTGGAGCGTCAAGAAGGGGCATGACTTCACCGAGCAGGTCATCGACGAGCTGGTGGATGCTGACTCCAGCCTGCGCATCTCGGCGCACCTGGAGCCGATCGAGGACCCCAAGTCCTACGAGGACCTCGAGGATATCTGAGGACATCTGACGTCAACTCGGTTTTCATCAACGTCCCGACATGTCAGACTCGGCCCCATGAACGCAATGAGGCTCACCGGCTCAGCACCGTCGCTGCGCCAGCACGCAATCACCGCCCCCACCCCCAGCTGGCGCCGGCCGGACCACGTCGTCCTGGAGACCTGCGTCGAGGACGTTGAGGGTGTGAGGATCTCCGCCCGCGCCGGGGCCGACCGGGCCGAGCTGGGCGACAACCTCACCGCCGCCGGCACCACTCCCTCGATCGGCACCATCGAGGCCGCGATCTTCGCCGCCGCCGAGCAGGTGGAGCAGCGCCGCGCCCAGGCCGGCGCCCACTGGGCGGACAAGCCCGAGGCCGCCGCCCCCTTCGGTCTGCGGGTCCTCATCCGTCCCCGAGGCGGCTCCTTCGTCTACAACGCCGATGAGGGCCGGGCCATGATCGCCGACGTGCGGCGTATCGCCTCTCTCGCCCTGGAGATGGCCGAGTTCACCCGCCCCCAGGCCACCGGCGGAGGGCGAGGGGAGCTGCCGCCGGCCGTGGACCTGGGCTTCGTCGTCGGTGCCCTGACCGAGGACGGAGTGATCGACCGCGGCCTGGTGCGCCTGCTGGTCGACATGTCCAACGGCGCCCCGGTCACCTTCCACCGGGCCTTCGACCACTGTCGCGACACCGTCGAGGCCTACGGGGACCTGGAGGGCCTCGGCGTTCGCTATGTCCTGACCAGCGGCGCGGCGCAGACGGCGGCCGACGGCGCCTCGGTGATCGCCGGGCTGGTGGCCAGCGGCGGGCCGATCGTCGTCGCGGCCGGGGCCGTGCGCCCCCACGGGCTGGTTGACCTGGTGGAGTCCACCGGCGTGCGCGAGGTCCACATGCGCTGCCCGCGCGAGGGCCTGTCTCCCGACGAGCCCCAACGCACCGACGAGGCCCTGGTACGGCGTGCCGTCGAGGCGGTCCGCGCGGTTCCGCTACCCGAGTAGCCCGACCGCAACGGCACCTCCCCCTCCTACATGACGGAGGGTGCCGCCCCACACGCTCCGGGGCGGCACCCGATGTCGCAGTCGCCCCAAACCCCTTCCCCGCGCCCTTCCGCGGAGCGCCTCCCCCTCCACGACTCGCCTGCGGTCCGCAATCCTCACGGTTCGTAGATATCTACAGTCCTCGGTGTGCACGACCGTCTCGACGCACCTGTCACGCTGCAAGCGCAATCGGGACAACTACCCCCATGAGCCCCATGACCGCCCCTATTTTCTGTCTTAGGTTGACCCCATGAGCGACGTCCGTATCGATACCCCTCGCGGAATCACCCTGGCCGGTACTCTCCGCCTTCCCACCGGGGCCGCCCCAATCGATCTGGAGGTTTCCACGACGCCGGAGGATGCTCAGCCCCCGCAGGCGCGCGCCGAGGGCGTAGTTCTGCTGGCACACGACTTCCTCACCGACCGCCATGGCCAGAACGGCCGCCTGGACCGGATCGGCGCCCGCTACCGCGAAGCGGGCCTGGCCACGCTCAGCCTGGACTTCTCCGGTCTGGGCGAGTCCGACGACGACGTCATCACCCTGGCGGGCGAGGCGGAGGACCTGCGGGCCGCCTCCAGCTGGCTGGCAGGCATGGGCTTCAACCGGCAGATGATCCACGCCAACGGATTCGGGGCAACGGCCGCGCTCCTGGCTCGGCCTGAACATGTGCGCACGGCCGTGCTCGTAGGCGCCATCGTGGGCCCGCAGTCGATCCTGTGGGAGGAGGTCTTCTCCCCCGAGCAGCTCGATGAACTCGCCCAGCACGGGCTGACGCGCCTAGTGGACGACAACCCCAACTCGCGCGAGTGGAACGTGCTGTCCAAGGAGACGCTGGCGGACTTCTCGATGCAGAAGCCGGAGCGCACCCTGGCGGATCTGCCCTGGCCAGTACTCATGGTGCACGGGGTGCTGTCCAACGAGCTGCCGGACACCGCCGAGGCGACGGCCGAGGGTTTCCCGCTGCTGCCCGACTCCAGCCAGATGGTGCACGTCCACGCCGAGACCCTTGACCAGGCCCAGGAGGAGGTCGCCCGCCTGAGCCTGGAGTGGGCTCAGCGCCGCCTGCGCTGAGAGTCTGAGGCAGCTGCCGCCCCCTCCGCTGCCAGCGACCCGAGAGAGGCGATGGCGCGCGAATAGGGGACAATGGGCCACCTATGGAACAGGGCGAGAACCGCAGCCGGGGCCACAACAGCGATCAGGCCGACCGGCACAACAGCCAGAGCAACCGCGCGAACGGCGGGCAGGGCCAACGCGCCCCGCGTGACCGCAGTCGCCGGAGCCAACGCCCCGGCAAGGGCTCTGGCCGGCGTCGGCGTACGTGGAAGGGCTACTCCCCCGAGCAGCTCGCCACCCGCGCCGCCGCCGTCCCGGCGATCGTCTACCCCGAGGAGCTGCCGGTCTCGGCACGCCGCGAGGAGATCGCCACCGCCATCAGTGAGCACCAGGTCGTCATCGTCGCCGGCGAGACCGGCAGCGGCAAGACCACCCAGCTGCCCAAGATCTGCCTGGAGCTGGGCCGGGGCGTGACCGGGATGATCGGCCACACCCAGCCGCGGCGCATCGCCGCGCGCAGCGTGGCCGAGCGCATCGCCTCCGAGCTGGGCACCCCGATCGGGCCGGGCGGCGTCGTCGGCTACCAGGTGCGCTTCACCGAGGAGGTCGGCGAGAACACCCTGCTCAAGCTCATGACCGACGGGATCCTGCTGGCGGAGATCCAGTCCGACCCCCAGCTGCGCCACTACGACACGATCATCGTGGACGAGGCCCACGAGCGCAGCCTCAACATCGACTTCATCCTGGGCTACCTGGCGCGCCTACTGCCCCGGCGCCCGGACCTCAAGGTCATCATCACCTCGGCCACCATCGACTCCGAGCGCTTCGCCGAGCACTTCGGCCGCGAGCTCACCGGTGACCGAGGGCAGCCCTTCGCCGTTCCCGCCCCGGTCATCGAGGTCTCCGGACGCACCTACCCCGTCGAGGTCCGCTATCGTCCCCTGGCCCCCGACGACGTCGAGCCCGACTCCGACGACGCCGGCGGCACATCGGCCGACGCCTCGTCCGAGATCCGACCCGCCCCGGCAGCGCCCGGCGAGCTGAGCGAGGCCGAGCTGGAGGCACTGACCTCCCCCGATCCGGCGGTGCGCGCCGCGGCGCGGGCCCGCCGGGAGGCCATCCGCTCCGGTGCCGGCTCCACCGCGCTCAGCCCACGCAACCAGGGCGCTCGCGGCAAGGGTCGGGGCCGGGCCGGCTCTACCGGGACGGGGGCAGGAGCCGGCGAGCCCAAGGACCAGGTGACCGGGATCCTCGACGCCGTCGACGAGCTGCTGGGCGAGCCCAGTGGTGACATCCTTATCTTCCTGGCCGGTGAGCGCGATATCCGCGACACCGAGGCGGCCCTCATCGACCACCTGGGAGCGCGCTACACGCCCGACGGCCGCTCGCGCACACCGGGGGCCATCGAGGTCGTGCCCCTGTACTCGCGCCTGAGCGCCGCCGAGCAGCACCGGGTCTTCGAGGCCCACCAGGTGCGCCGCATCGTCCTGGCCACGAACGTGGCCGAGACCTCCCTGACGGTTCCCGGGATCCGTTACGTCATCGACCCGGGCCTGGCGCGCATCTCCCGCTACTCCAACCGCACCAAGGTCCAGCG
>ERZ772766.195-NODE-195-length-36711-cov-5.992361_pt1 | contig 36711 bp, 51 predicted proteins | sample MGYA00511379_ERZ772766 | MGnify/ENA primary metagenome ERZ772766 (study PRJEB29015, sample SAMEA2737895) | human oral metagenome | biome: human oral; feature: human-associated habitat; material: dental | place: China | collected 2116 ... | reverse complement strand
TTTTGCAGGGGTTATCGCCATCCTGAAGACTCTCCGGCACCTGGCCAAAACGAAACGAAACGGAATTTTTCGCGCACGCACACGCCAAATTCCGGGGCCGTTTGCGCCCCGCAGCCGGGCCCGGCCAGGAAGTACCTTTGACCCGGGGGTGGTGAGCGGCCCCTACCGCCCCCCGAGCGGCCGATGACGACGTGATCAGCGCCAGCGCCTGCCGCATGGCGACAGCCAGGCGCAGGCGGCGCACAGGATGCGGCGCCAGCCATCGGAGATGGGTGCTCGTCATTCGCTCTGCTCCCGCCAGCTGCTGCCGGCCATGCTGTCGTCGGCCACCTGGGCGGCGGATTGCCCCTTGCCCTGCATCGCACGCACGACGGCAGTCAGCGCCTGGTGGCGCTCGGCGCAGGCGTAGTACAGCTGCACCGTCTCGACGTGGTGCTCTATGAGGGATGACAGGCGCCCATCCTGGGCCTCCGGCAGCTGCGGACAGAGGATCATCAGGGTCTCAGGGACGGGTCTTGCGCTGGGGGGCGCGATTCGGCTTGCCAGCATTGCCGGCATTCCAGACGCGCAGCCCGTCAGCATCCAGGCGGCAAGCATCGAGATTGGGGCGCGTGCGTACATACTCCTTCACGACTCGGGTAACGACCTGCTGTTTTTGGATGCGGGCCAGCTCCTGCTCCAGGTGCTCGCGCTCGATTGCGGCAGCAGCTGCTGCGGCCTGGCGCTCACGGACGACGGCCTCGGTCATCTCTTTGAGCGCCTGCTGATCCCGCTCAGCCAGGATCTGGGTGTAATGCGCGGTGGCGGCCTGCTTTCCGCTGGCGTAGCCGCGCAGGTAGGCCGCCATCACCACGGCCAGCAGCACCGCGCAGGCCGCGACCAGCGGCCCCTGGCGGCGCGCCAGGATCAGCGTCTGCAGTGCGCTCGCCATCACGCCTCACTGGTCGACAGCGGCACCGCTGCCATCAGTGGCGGCGGCCCAGCGTCGTCGATCGGCACACCCAGGGGCCAGCGGTAGGACGTAACACGCGCGGGGGAAAACGCGCGGATGTTGACCTCATCGGCCTGGTTGCCGCCCAGCACGAGCAGGTTGCCCTGCACGTCATGCCCCACCAGGAAGCCGACGTGACCGCCGCCTCCAGCGCGAGAGAACGTCACCACGCAGCCGTAGATGGGGCGTGCCAGACCGCGCCCCCAGCTCTCCCAGCTGCGCGCGCTCTCGAATCGCGTCGAGGCGATGCCGACCTCCTCAAGCATCGCGCCCACGAACGCCGAGCACCACGGCGTCTCGTCGTCGCGGATGCCCCCCCGGAAAATGGCCCGCCACCAGGCAAGGATCCTCGGCTCGTGACGCGGGCCGCGAATCTCGCGCGTTCCGATGTAGCGGCGCGCCTCAGTGATCCATGTGGGCTCCCTCACGATCCCTCCTGTTCCAGGGCGGGCCAGCGCTCAGCCGCTTCGATCTGAGCCAGTTTCTGCTTCATTTCGGTGTTCTCTGTAATCAGCTGGATCGTTCGTCGGTGCATCTCCGCCGCTTGCGCGTACAGGTCGCGGTTCACGGTCGCCAGGCGCTCGATCTCGGCGCGCAGCAGCGCAATGAACTCCACCTCCCACGCGGCTCTCTGCGCTGCTGCGCCCTCCTCGACTAGTTTCCGGTAGACGAAGCGCACAACAAAGGCCGTGATGACGCCGCCCGCGCCGGTGGCGCCGACATACTTCAGCAGCTCTGCGAGCAGGGAGTCATCCATGGGTTCTTGTCGGTCAGGCAGAGTTCGTCAGCCGGCAATATCGTGATCGGGTCCGGTGCATTCCACTGGTGGTCATGCCCCCGGTCATCGTCGGGCGAAACTGCCAGACGCGCGGCAGATCACTCCTCGTGTGCAATCTCGTTGGCCCGCACCAGGTTGACCACGTGCCTGCGCGAGACGCGCATGATGGACAGCACCATGGGCAAGCCCGCGCCTGCGCGCAGCATCTTGACGATGGCCTCGTCACGGTAGCGGGCGAAGATCCTGCGGCAGTTCGCCGGCTGCAGCACCTCGCCACCGAACGCGCGCACCAGCGCCATCGCCTTCTCGGCCCCCAGGATGCGTACCAGGCGATGATCGGGCGCGAGCTTCTTGGGCACGTACAGCATCACTCGGCTGGAGCGCTTGCCCGGCGCGCCGCCCATGCAGGTGGGCAGCTGGCCAATCAGGCGCAGCGCGGCATCCCGGCCGATGACCTGGGCGATCTCGCGCACGCTGCGCGGCAGGTCGTCCAGATCGTCGCCGCTCGGGGCGGCGGAATGCTGGTCAGGGCGCACTGTTCAGAACTCCTCGATGTCCCAGCCGGAAAACACTCGGTCGCGCGGGTAGACGGCAATCATGCGGAACGGAAACTGCTCGGCCGTCACCTTCACCTTGACGCGGGCGTCATCGTGAAAGACCCGGCGTGAGCCCTTGACCTCGTGCAGCTCAATCTGCCCGCTTGCGCACATCACAACGAAGTCCGGCGTGTAGTGCGTACCCTTGGCCAGCCGCAACGTCAGGCCCTCGAATCGATACCAGATGATCTCGCCGGCGATCTTTTGCATCCGCAGATGCTGCTCGTAGGCGCTCTCTGTCTGGTTCATCGTGCCAGTCTTGAGCCGCCCCAGTGCCTGGTTGGCGAAGCTGCGGCGCACGCCGCCCTCCATGTCGCCTCCCTGGCGCCTGGGCGCAGCGCCACGGATCGCCCGCGCCGATGCCTGCAGCGCCTTGACGTCCGGCAGCCGCAGCCCTTTGAGCCTGGTGCTCATCCCAGCGTCCTCACCCAGCCCGTGTAGCGCTCGATCATTTCGTCCAGATCCCATGACCCCCACAGCTCATCCGCATCGATGCGGCTGTCGGCAATCGACAGCAGGTAGCCGTGATCCGGGTTGTCGCGCAGGATGACCGCGCCGTGGCGGCAGTCGTGCTCGGAGACTGTTTCAGCGTCGCGCACGAGCGGCCCCGACGCCAGGCGGTATGCCTTGCGGGCAATCGCGGCGGTATCGTAGGCGTCACCATTGCAGACGTGACCCAGACGGTGGACGATCAGGCGCATGACGACTCATCGGGACGGGGCTGCCTGGCCGCTCTTGCGCATGGCCTCATGCACCAGCTCGGCGTAGCCACAGATGTCGACGATGTTGTCCATGTACGCGGGATCCCCGTGCAGCATGCGCGCGACCTTGCACTGGATCATGTCCAGGCCCTCGCGCTGCGCAGCAGTGAGCCGCGTCCAGCCTGGCGCGACACGCATGGTGTTCTTGAGGCCCTGCGCCGTTCGTGCGACATCGCCAAAATCTCCATACCTGGCGCCGCGCTCAGCCAGCACGGCAGCCACGCCGCTGCCCACCTGGTGGCGCAGGACAATAGGCGGAGGCGTAGGAGTGGCGGGCGCCGGTGCGGTATCTCGGCTGCCCGGCACGGTACTGTGATCACCCATCCAGATGCTGCTCATGTCGTGAGGTTCCTGCCGGTCGGGCGCTGCTCCATCTCGGCCATCAGGCGGCGCACTGTGACGCCCAGCGCGTCCAGCTCGGTCATCTTGCGCACGATCCACGCGCGGCGCTGGCCGTGCAGGCCCAGCAGGCTGCCCCGGTGGCAGTCCGCGCACAGCGCAACCGAGGTATACCACTGGCCCTGACTGATCTCGTGCACCTCGCTCGGCCCCGGTCGATCACAGATGCTGCACGGCAAGCGCGCCACCCGTTCGATGTGGCGGCGCTCTGACACCGTCGGCGCTCGCTTGTTTCGGCTCTGCATCAGGTGCGCACCCCACGAGTGGCCACAGCAGCCCCCTCGGCGCTCGCAGCGTCGCCAGCTGCTTCTGATGCTTGGCGCGAGCCCCGGGCCTGGGCGATGGCGTCGGCCTGCCTGGCCAGGCGCGCCAGATGGGCTCGACCGATGGCGCGGCCCGTGAGGCCAACAAACTGAGCACGAATCCTCTCGGCCACCAGCGTGCGCGCCATGCGCAGCGCAAACTGCTGCGCCTCATGGCGCGTTGCGCACTCCACAGCGCTGATCTCGTGATGCTCGTCATCGATCGAAGCCACGATCCATGTGCGCCTCTCGGTTCTCTGGACAGTGATGCCAGTCCGCACCGGAACCGTGACGCTGCCGCCAGCCAGATCCAGGCTGAAGCCTGGGCCGGCGGGCGACGGGCTGCGCTCGCTCAGCATCTGCAGCGCCTGGTGGAATGCGTCGACAGCGCGCGGGTAGGCGATGCGGTTGGCAACGCAGCCCTGCTGTCTGACGATGACCTCAGCCATCAGCGCGCCTCTGGCGACTCGGCGCCGGGCTCACCGGCCTGCGACGGCTCTTCCGGCTCGCTGCCAGCGTCCTCGGCCTCATGCTCTTCCTGGTCGATGACCTGGTCGGCAACCTCCGCGTCATGCTCGGCGCCTTGAGGCTGGCCGGCGGGCTCGCCATACGACTGGGCCGTGGGCTCCGGGTCACGCGGCTGGTCGACAGTCTCTCCATCCGGGTCAGTGTCGCGCGGCTCATCGGTCAGCCCGCTCTCCTGCCCAGCGTCCTGCGCATCCTCTGCGCCCTCCGGCTGCGGGACGGTGGCGGGCACCTCGTCACCCTGCGCATCCTGTCCGGCCTGATCCTGGTCTGCCGTCTCGGCCACATGATCCGAATTGGCCTGCTCTGCGGCCTGATCCGGGTCAGCCTGCCCTGTCGCCTGCTCTGCAGCTGGCTCTTCGGCCTGCGGCTGCTGCGGTTGTTCCTGGTCTGGCAGGTCCGGGCTCGCCCAGATGACGCGCCCCTGGGTGTCCAGGTACTGAATCTGGATGTCCGGCGGCACCAGGCATTCCATGCCCCCCTCGATGCGCATGGCCAGGCTGCTGCCCTCGGCCCCGATGATGACTCCGCGCACCGGGTATCCGTCTCCATGGAAGACGATATCGCGGCCGATGGCAGCCGGCGTGCCATGGGCGCGCGCGATCCGCTGCACCGCCTCGACTGCCTCGGGCGTGGGCTTCCGCTCCTCCGTCTCGGTCGGCGTCACAGGCTCCGACAGCGACAGGTCGGCGCTCCAGGCACTGTAGTCGCCGGCCAGCACAGCAGCGCGACGGGCCGCCAGCTCATCCTCGTCGGATGCGGCGTCGCCCTGCTCACGCTCCGCGCCCGTATCTGGTGTGGTCTCGGCGGGAATGGGCTCCGATGGCACGGCCGTCGTGTGGACCTCGGGCGTGCTGGTGGTGTTGGTGGTGTTGGTGGTGTCGTTCGTGGATTCGCTCATGATTGCTCCAGGTTCAGGTGGTTCAGGGTGAAATCGGGCGGCAGGTTGCCGGCAAGGTCAGCTGCCCAGCTGGATCGCCCACATGAAGACGCGGGCGACAGCCCAGATCAGGACGGCCAGAAACGTCATGTAGCCCGCCACAGCCAGTGCGGCCAGCAGCCAGCGGCCTGCGCGCACACGAAACGAGGCGCGCGCCACAGGGCGCGGGGGCGGCATGCGGATGGGGTTGCGCACGGGCGTAGCCGGGTAGCCAAAGATGATCCGGGTGGATTCGCGGGGAGGTTGCATAGGTGGCGGCCAGGGTTGATGGTGTGAGGGGTCATTGCATGCCGGCCGAGAGCGCGATCCGCGCGAGCATCGCCAGCAGTAGCAGCAGGAAGAGCCAGGCGAGCAGCCAGAGCCCGCCCTGGTTTTCTCGCCACTCGGCGGCCTCGCGGCGGATGCTGGCCGCGATGCGCCTGCGGATGCGCCGGCGCGCACGACCGAGGCGAGCGCCCTCCGCGCGCCGCGCAGCACCAGCCCAGCCGCCAGTCCGCAGCAGCTCTACACGCCCGCCGCACGGCAGGCATCGCATCGATTGCTCGTGCCTCATCGCGCCGCCCCCCGATGGCTCTCCCAGTCGAAGACCACGCTCTCGGCGCCGTCCTCGCGCAGCCGGTCCAGGACGCGCTCGCCCAGGTAGGCGCTCACCTCGGCCAGCGGCAGGTTGGACAGCAGCAGCGTGGCCCGGCGGTGCTCATATCGTTCGTTGAGCACATCCGAGAGCAGGTGCCGCTCGAACTCACTGCCCGTCTGCACGCCCACCTCGTCCAGGATCAGCAGATCCGGGCGCGTGAGACGGGACACGGCCTGAGATTCGGTCATCTGCGCCGCCGGCCCCCAGGCGTCCTTGACCATGCGCACCGCCCGCAGCACCGTGGTGAAGAGCACCAGCCGGCCCTCGTGCAGCAGGTGCATGCCGATGGCGCACGCCAAGTGAGTTTTTCCGGTGCCAGGATGGCCAACGAAGAGAGCGCCTCGCCCACGACGCGCCGGGGATCCGAAGTCCAGCGCGAACTCCCGGGCAAACGCCAGCGCCGTGCGCTGCGCGCCGGTGACGGCCTCGAAGTCGTCGAAGCTGCGGTCCTGAAAGCGCAGCGGGATGCCCGCGCGGCCCAGGCGGCGCTGCCAGTCCATCAGCCGCGCCTCACGCTGGGCCTGTTCCTGGCGCTCGTTCTCGCGCTGCAGCTGCCCCTCCACGCAGGCCGGGCAATGGGTCCAGACGCGCCCGGCCAGGCAGCGCGACAGGTACGGACCATGGGTGTCGCACATCGCCTCGCGCGTCGGCAGCGCCGCTGCGGCGTGAGGGCCAGCGGCGCCAGCCGCAATGACCTGGCCGGCGGCCGGGGCGATGGGCGAGGCGCCCGAGGTGCGCGACGGCGCGCGGCGGTTCGATGGGTTGCTCACAGCGGCCCTCCAGGTCCGTAGCTGATGGCGGCGAGGTTTTCGGGTGCAGGCACGCGACGCCCTGCGCCAGGCGGCGACTCATGGGCGCGGCGCCACGCTTCGGCGATGAAGCCCTGGTGGCCGCGCTCGACCATGAAGCCGAGCGCCTCGGCCAGGTCTGCGCCAGCCCGCCCGGCCTCGCGCCGGATGCCGGCAAAGGCCGTCTCCGTGACGGGCGCGCCCTTGGCCCTGCGCAGCGCGCAGAAGTCGCGCCACAGGGCGTCGGGCACGTCCGGCGGGCGCGGAATCTGCACCCCGGACCAGTCCTGCGGCCGTGCGGCCCGGCCGCCACGGCGGGATGGGCGCGGCACGGGCTCGCCAGCGCGATCCGCTTCGCCAGGCGGAGCGGTCTCGACGGGCGAAGCAGCCGCGACGGGCAGCGAGACGCAGGCCAACCCCCCGGCGTCTGCGGGCGGCCCCGCCCCCAGCCCGCCATCGGCAGGCAGCGCCACCTCCTCGGCCCACGGATCCCGACCACGAGCACCAGGCGGGTCGGCATCCCCCCCGGCGAGGGGGGGTAAGGGGGGGAGAGGTTTTTCTCTTTGGTTTTGGTTTTGGTTATTGGTTGGTTGAACTCCGCGCGAACACTCGTTGAACGGGTGTTCAGCATCCGTTGAACGTTCGTTCAGCGTTCGCTCAACGTCCGTTGAACCAGGGGGCAGCGGATGATCAGCGTGGGCCGAGCCCGGCGGCAGCGCCTGTTCCTCCTGCTGCGCCTTCGCCCGTCGGGCCACGCCAGACGCGATGCCTGCGCGCTGGGCCTTCTCGCGGCGGCTGGTGAACTCGTGCAGGATCTCGTCACAGCGCTTGTTGTGGTGTCCGATCTCGTCCAGGACGAAGAAGTCCTCCAGCACCACCCGCACGTCGTCCAGGCAGTCAGACATGCCGATGCGCCGCGCGCACTGCACCGGATCGGCCGGCAGCGAGCGCTCGTGCATGTAGTACAGGTCGAGCAGGCGGCGGTAGGCCAGATCCTGCATCCGCGTCAGGTGCGCGGTGTGCGAGCGGTAGTCGCCGATGTGGAACGGGTAGTAGTTCATCTCACCCCTCGAAGGTCTCGCGGGCAAACGTTCATGTCAGACGCCCCTTTGAGGCGGCTCGTTGCAGAATCCTTCAGCCAGGGCGCAGACCAGGCGAAACTCCGTCTCACCCTTGGGGCGACGGAAAGCCAGGAGGATGTCGCCTCGGATCTGCAGATCCAGAAGCGCTCTGGCCGCCTGTTTCACGTCTATGCCTGTGCGTTCGGCAATCATCTGCGCCCCGAACCACGTCGGCTCGCCGCTCAAGCTGCTGCTCTGTATCGCCCTGGCCGAAGCCAGTACCTGCTCCAGCAGGGCCGGCGTGATCTCGTCGGCAGCGTGCGGCTGCCCGGCAGGCGCCGCATCGGGCACCGTGGTACGGTCGTTCATCTCAAGCGCCCTCCGGCGACTCGTCGTTATCGACGGCTTCGGCCAGGGCGTAGATCAGCCCGGCCTTCTCTCTGTTCTTGGGCCAGTGGATGGCCATGGCGATGTCACCGCGCAGGTGCAGCGCTGCGAGCGCCTGGAGCACTCGCTCCTCGTCCGCGCCCATGTTCCGGGCGAGCGTCTGCGCTTCGAACCAGACGGGCTCGCCATCCGGACTCATGGCCTGGAAGGACTTGGCCTCGGCCAGCACACGCCCCAGCATCGCGGGCGTGATCGCAACCTCGCCCGGGCGTCCCGACTGGTTCCGGCCAGCCTCGCGGGATGCCTCGGTCATGACGTCGCCCCTCCGATCCGGAACAGCCCGCTCTGGCGGGCTGCCTCCATGATGCTCTGGCCAATGGCCTGGGCCATGCGCACATCTGTCCCCTCGCCCAGCATCCGCGCCTGGGTTGTCTCGTTGCCCAGCAGCACGTGCCCATCCGGCACACCCAGCGCTCGGCGCCACTCGGCCACGGTGGGCCAGCGCCAGCCGCCGGCGTAGGCGTAGATCATGTGATTCTGGCGCGTGGGAACGTGCGGATGCGGCTCATGAAACCCCGTGACATCCCGGTCATCGCGCAGCGTCACGACACCGCCGCGCCGCTCAAGGGCGTACTCCACCAGGCGGCGGACATGGGGCCTGAGAGGGCTCCCCTCTTCCAGGGGCGTGACCGGCAACGTGATGTCGACGACATCGCGCGCAGCCCCGCGCGGGCCGGGCGCAGGTGCAAACCGCACCAGCGGCGTGACGTGTCCTCGGAGGGTGAAAACGGCATAGCGCCGCTCGCGCAGCACTGGAGCGCCCAGGTTGCGATGCGGGCACAGGTAGGGATGGTCCGACAGCGTGTAATGCCAGCCCAGGCCGTCCTGCAGATGGTGGACGGCATCGCCGGGCGTGAAGGCAGTCTCGTACTCGCAGACCACCCAGATAGGCCGATAGGAGGACGCCGCCTCGCCCCAGATCCGCAGCAGCATGGTGGCAGGGACGTCGCACGATCCGTACCGACCGCCGCTCCAGATGCGGGGCAGCGTCATCCAGACCAGGGCGGCCTGGCGCCATTGCACAGCGTCGGGCGCGACGGCCTCGATGGTGCGGCATTCGCCCCCGGTGAAGTTGGCCTGCCACGTTGCGGCAGCCGGGCGCCAGTTGTCGATGGCGCCAGCCGGCTTCCAGCCCGCCTGCACCAGCCCCCGGGTGGCCAAGCCTGCACCAGCGAAGAGGTCCACGAAGTCAGCGTCGAGCACGGCGACGACCTCCGCACGCCGTCCGCCACTGTTTGACCTCCTTGGACAGCTCGTCGGTCAGCTTGAGGATGCGATCCATGCGGGCGGCCAGCTCTTGCGCCCTCGCTTCTTCGGTGGGGTTGTCGGAGAACCAATCAGGGCGCAAGACCCTCATTTGCCACTCCCGCTTCATGGGAACTTTGTCCCCCCATGCGTAGATCGATTGCTTGGAGGCGCCAAGCATGCTGGCGAGCGCATCCCTGCTGCCAGCCAGCGCTATAGCCTTAGCTGTGTCCATTGATTTCAACGCGAGACTGGTTTGAGTATCTATAGAATTCTATAGAATACAATAAAAATATAGAATCCTTGCAGGCCATCGTGCATCTTCTGCTGCAGCGGCTAAAATTCCCTTGAACAAGGGGGCCGCGTGGAATTCAGAGAGCGACTTTTAGAGGCCGTGAAGATCTCGGGGAAGACCCGAGCGCAGCTTGCCGACGAGATCGGCGTGAGCATCGCGGCGATCTCCCACTGGGCGGTGGGCAGAGGAACGGGCATGCGCGCTCAGACTGCTGCACGCCTGGAGGCCGCTACGGGCGTGCGCGCCCTGTGGCTCATGACTGGCGAAGGCCCGAAGCTGGTGGAAGGAGAGGATGAGCAGTCACAGGATCCGGTCCCCGCTGGAAAACGTTCTGTCCCGTGCATTCCCGCCTCGACTGCCAAAGAGTGGCCACAGAACCCGGACCCCTATGCCCATGCCGAAAGGCCGCTTTGGCTGGTCACGGACCTCCCTGTCTCAGAGCACGCCTTTGCAATGAGCATCGACGGGCTGAGTATGTCGCCACTCTTTCAGCCAGGGGAGCACATCATCATCGATCCGCAGGTAGCGCCGGCGCCAGGCAGCTACGTAGCGGCCGACGTGCAAGGGCAAGGCGTGCTCGTGCGCAAGTATCGTCCGCTCAAAGTGAGCGCCAGCGGCGTCCAGACCTTCGAGCTGGTTCCTGCCAACGACGATTACCCCACGATTCACAGCGAAGACTTCGACATCAAGACCTTGGGCACAGTCATTGAGCATCGACGTGTCCTCGCTGATCTCAGCATGAAAGCCGGCATTGATCGCTGACCTAATGATGATCAGCCCCTTTGCTGTCATGTGAAAGGTAAGCCGACACGTCATTCCAATTCCTGTTATTCTTCGTTGCAGTTGTAACAGTGAATCACGGAAATGAGCGCCCCCTCGCAGATCTCCCCGGTGCCGTCCTACGACGCGGAACAGCTCCGCGAGTCTATGGAGTTTGCAGACAGCCTCTCGCAGCACCTGTGCTCAGAGATCGAGGCGCTAAGCCGATCAGCAGCAGCCCAGATCAGCACTGACCAGTATCACTCCGTCATAGAGGCGCTGGAGCAGATCCGTCGCAAGGCGCAGGAATTACGCGAACAGGTGCGCACTGAAGCCACTCATTATGGCTGTGTATATGTTCGCCATCAAACATTTCCTCGGGGGGGGGGGGGTAACGAATATCCTCAGAATCCTGCTCGATAAAGGGGTCCGGCACCCTTCCTGGTGGCCCATTCATCCCTCCTCGAACAGCCGGCCTGCCCTCCGGGTCTGATCGATATCCCTCGGCTGCCCTGCCTGATCCCTGTCTCACCGCTCGCCACGTTCATCGACCCGGCCGCTGCTCTACCATTCTGGGGCGCCCATCCCCATCAACGAAGGCGCATTCTTCGCGCTCCGTTTGCCTCGCCAGGAGGCCTCGAAGCAGGTTCATCTCTCTAGAAAAATCGAGTGCGAGACCTAGCTTCTTTACTTTTGTATTCTACATTTGTATATTGCTACAGTAAGCTTTCTAGAATTACTCCCCTGCCATGCAAACCATCCTCCGAGCCGAATGCGACCGGCTCTACTACCCCGGCCCCGGCGGCACCGGCTTTGAGTCGCGGGCATACGGCACCGAGCGCGCCGCCATGGACGCGCTGCTGACCATCCTGCAGGTCCACACAGGCAAGCCGCTCGCCCAGCCAACTGTGGGCCTGCACATCTACTCTGCCGATCCGGCCATGAACCTGGGCTGCCACTTCCTGATCCTGGCTGTCACGGACCGGGGCGCTTCGGTCTACGCCGCCAGCCTGGCAGATCTCGCGCGCCACAATCTGATCCCGCCACAGGAGACACCCGCATGCTGAACCGAGTAGACATCATCGGCCACCTTGGCCGGGATCCTGAGACCCGCTACACCGCCGGCGGCGACGCGGTGTGCACGCTGTCGGTGGCGACCACCGAGCGCTGGACCGACCGCGCCACAGGTGAGCGCCAGGAGTCCACCGAGTGGCACCGTGTGGCCCTGTTCGGCAAGCTCGCCGAGACCGCCCAGCGCTACCTGCAGCGTGGCGGCCTGGTCTACGTGAGCGGCCGCATCCGCACCCGCCAGTTCACCGACGCCGAGGGGGTTGTCCGGTTCAGCACCAGCGTCCACGCCGATGTGCTGCGCATGCTGGGCGGCCGCCCCCACGACGACGCGCCAGCCCCGGAGCACGTGCCTGATGGCCAGAGCACGCCCGGGCGCCGTGCCCGCAGGGCAGCGGCAACCCAGGCCGCCACCGAGCCCGAGCACCTCCTCGATGACGACCAGGACGACATCCCTTTCTGATCCACCACAGACCGAGCATCATGATTGACACCGAGTTTCTGTCGCCCGAAGAGGTCGCGGAAGTGACCGGCTACAAGAATGCGGCGGCCCAGCGTAACTGGCTGGACATCAATGGCTGGAAGTACGTGCTGACGGGCTCGCAGCGCCCGATCGTGGGGCGGTGGTTCGCCCGCATGCGCCTGGCGGGTGTCCAGCCCACATGCACGGGCGGCGTGGAGCAGGTCGAGACCTGGAAGCCCGACTTTTCTGCGCTGATGCGCCAGTAACCCACCATGCGCCGCAAAACCGTCAGTCAGGGGCTGCCCCCCAACATGATCCGGCGCGTCCGGAAGCTGAAGTCCGGCAAGACATGGGAGTCCTACTACTACACCGGGCGAAACGCCGACGGCAAGCCGGTGGAGATCCCGCTGGGCAAGGACATCAACGCGGCCAGGCGCAAATGGGCCGAGCTGGAGTGCATGAAGATCCCCGCCGACACGACGCTCATGCGCCTGATCTTCGATCGGTACGAGCTGGAGGTTGTTCCTGGCAAGGCACCAGCAACCCAGAAGGAGAACCTGCGCCAGCTGGGCATCCTGCGCAAGATCTTCGACGGGGCGCCCATCGATGCCATCACGCCCCAGATCGTTGCCCAATACCGGGACCAGCGCGGGCGCCAGGCAGCCACCGGCGCCAACCGCGAGCTGGCGCTACTCTCCCACGTCTGGAACATGGCCCGGGAGTGGGGTTACACGGCCGGCGAGAACCCGGTGCGCGGCGTGCGCCGGAACAAGGAACGCCCTCGGGACTACTACGCGGACGACGCGGTGTGGGATGCGGTCTACGGCCACGCCAGCCCGGAGCTGCGCGACGCCATGGACCTGGCCTATCTGACGGGCCAGCGGCCGGCCGACGTGATGAAGATGCGCTGGGCCGACATCCAGGACGGGGCTCTGGAGGTGCGCCAGAACAAGACTGCCCGGTATCTGCGGATCCTGCTCGATGGCGAGGATGGACGCCGGACCGAGCTGGGGCAGTTGCTGGACCGCATCCGTGGCCGTGAGCGCAAGGTCCGGAGCATGTACCTGGTGGCCACGCCGGAAGGCGCCCCCCTGAACCGGGGCACGCTGAGGCTTCGATTCACCCTCGCGCGCCAGAAGGCGGCCGACGCCCTGGCGGAACAGGGTAACGAGGCGCTGGCCCAGCGCGTCCTGGGCTTCCAGTTCCGGGACATCCGCCCCAAAGCGGCCAGCGAGACGGATCTGAACCACGCCTCGAAGCTGCTGGGCCACACGGACCGGCAGATCACGCAGACGGTCTATCGGCGCGTGGGCGAGACGGTCCTGCCAACCCGGTAACGGGATCCCGTCACGCGGCCTGGGCGTCCTCGGCCTGGGCCTCATCCTTGCGCGCACCAGCCGGTCGCGCCGACATCTCCACGCCCAGTGCTTTCATCACTGCCAGCAGGGTGCGCAACGTAGGGTTGCCTTCCTCGCTGAAGGAGCGATAGAGCTGCTCGCGTGACAGCCCGGTCTGGCGCGCCAGCTCGCTCATGCCCTTGGCGCGCGCCACCACGCCCACCGCGTGCGCAATGTAGGCCGCGTCCCCGGTCTCGAAGGCAAGCCGCATGAACTCGGCTGCATCGTCTTCCGTCCTGATGTATTCCGCAGGATCAAACGTCGTCAGCTTCTCTTTCATCTCAGAAGTCCTCGTTTTGCACCATCTCGATGGCGCGGCGGATGTCTTTCGCCTGTGACGACTTGTCGCCGCCGCACAGCAGGATGACCAGCACGTTGCCGCGTCGGTGCAGGTACACCCGGTAGCCGGGTCCGTAATGGATCCGAAGCTCAGTCACGCCGCCGCCGACTGACTTCACGTCTCCTTGATGGCCTTTGCCCAATCGGTCAAGCCTGGAAGAGACGGCCATCACGGCCCGCCTGTCCTTAAGGCCGGCGAGCCATTTGCGAAAGACGGTGGTTTGCTTGAGCGTGATCATGCCGTCATTGTAGTTCATAGACTACGGAACACAATGCACGTTGTCACGCTCCCTCCGCCTTCGGTCGCCCTCTTCTGCCGACCCTTCTCGGCGGCGGGGCGGCGCCGGTTTCGCTGCCGCCAGGTGTATCATCGGCGGCTGAGCCCCCGAGGTGTAAGGGTTGCAAAAGTTGATTTCCGGCGACCCTCCCGAAACCGATCAGCGCAATTTTGCCCAAAATACAGGCAGCGGGTTGCCTATATCTTGTGCAAAACTGCTTAAATACAAGGCAAAACCACTCGTTTACGGCCGAATCAAAACCTTTCCAATTGAGGTTTTTGGACCGTAAAAAAATCAAATACTTAGCGTAAAGTTTGCCGACTCGGTTTTGGAAAAGATTTGTTCCAACCCTTTGATTTTCTTGGATAAATCCACTGACTCGAAATCAGTGGCATCGATTCGTAAGTCCTTGATTTTTAAAGAGTTTTCCAGATCGTTTCCAATTCAATCGGAAATCATTTCCAAAACTCGGCAGCTTTTGGAGACGTGGGGGAGTGGTTTAACCCAGCTGACTCGAAATCAGCCAGACGGGCGACCGTCTCAAGAGTTCGAATCTCTTCGTCTCCGCCATCGCAGTGAAAACGGCCCCCTCGCGGGGCCGTTTTCGTTACAGCTGCTTCGATTGGTGAAAGTGTCAACATGAAGCGATGCCGCACGGCCTGCGACGACCCGGCCCCTCTCAATCTGCTGGCGCTCGCCGCCCTGGTGCTCGCCGCCATCCTGGGCCTGGTCTGGTGGTGGCACCTGCTCGCCCCTGAGAGCTGGCGCTGGCTGAGTGCCGACCAGCTCGGCGACATCGAGTCTGCAGGCATCGGTCTAATGGCAGCTGGCGCGGCGCTCCATGCACTTCAGCAAGTGACAGGGCGCCCATCAAAATGACCCAGAGCGATAACAGCCTGCAGACCGCCGCACAGCTGGGCGCCGGCAATATCAGCCTGGGCATCCGCCAGGCGCTGCGCCTGGCCCGCGCCACCCAGGAAGCCCAGTAACCTGCCCTACGAATCTGCCGCCGACTGCGGCGCCTCGGGCGTCGCTGCTCCGAGCCTCTCCTGCTCGGCCTCGATGTCGGTGCGGTACCCGCTGTCATCCAGGCTGTGCTCGGCGCGCGTGACGATCCAGGCACCAGACACGCCCGGTCGGAACCCTGCCAGCTCCAGGCGCCCCTCAGCCAGCACGTCAATACGACCAGGCATTGACAGCGACAGCGTGGCCTGCCGGCGGACGCGGCTGTCGTACTCGGCCTGCGCCGCTGCACGTGCCACCCCGGCCGCCTGGTAGTAGCGCTTCAGGCGCAGCACGGGCTCGCCCTGGCCGATCTTCACCTCTTCACGCTTGGCCTGCTTCGTGGCGTGCCAGTAGGCCACGACGGTGCCGCCGCCGTCGCGTTTCGTGAGCGACACCCGGTAGTCGGACACCTCGCCCGGCGCCAGGCGCACGGTCGGGATGCTCTGGCCGCTGGCGGTCTTGGCCTGGCCCCGCTTGGCCAGCACCAGCTTGCCAGCGGCGGGCTTGATGACGCCGTCGTAACGCTTGGCCAGGCGCACCAGGAAGTTGATATCCGACTCGTCCATCTGGTCCTGGTGCGGAAGCACGATGCTGGCCATCTCGGGCGACACGACGGCCTGCATCTTGTGCTCTGCCGCGATTGTGCGCACAACGTCACCCAGGAGCGTGTCCTTGGGCCAGGAGCGCGTCTTCTGGCTCTGCAGCTGGGACATGCCGCGATTGGAGCCCTCAAACGGCGTGGCGCGCGCCCGGATCGTCATCTGACCGGGCCAGCCTGACAGCTCCAGCTCGTCGACAACGAAGAGTCCCACGCGCTGCAGACGCCCGTCATAGCCCAGCGACAGTTCCAGCTCGGCGCCGGTGGGCGGCAGCTGGATGGGACGCGCAGGGTCATGGTCGGCCAGCGTGATCTCCAGCATGTCGGAGTCCAGGCCAGCCTCGTCGGTGTAGCGCAGGCTGATGAACCGATCGGCGATGGTGGCCGTGATGTCGGCGCGGTTGGCCAGCAGCCGGTACTGGGGACGCACGGGCTGGGCGGCCTGGCCGGGCCGTGCTGCACCAGGACGTGCGCCGGGCGCATGGCGGGCGGGCGTCAGTCCCACAGCCGCAGCCCCTGCGCGTCGGTGGCCGGAGCGATGTCGGGCATCCGAATCTCGGTGCCGGCAGGCAGCAGCGCACCCAGGGCGGCCAGCCCCGGGTTCTCTACCAGCACGGCCTCGACGACGCGGCCGTCGGTGGTGCCGTAGTGGCGCCAGGCCACCGCGTCCACGGTGTCACCCTCGCGAGTCAGGTAGGTGGCGGTCATGGCTGCTTGCCCTCGATGATGCGGGCGGCGTCGCGCGCGAGCTGCCGGCAGGTAGCGCTCAGCCGGTTGCTGCTGGCCAGCGCCGAGAGCACAGCGGCAGCGGCCTCGGTGGGCGTGTCGTCCAGGTGGCGCACGGAGCGCTGCAGGATGTCCGAGGCGCTGCTGGCGCGAGCGCGGAAACGCCCGGCGCGATCCACCAGGCGGCGGGCCGTGTCCAGCGCCCGGCCGGTGCCAGGAACGCCCTGAAGCGCCTCGATGGCGGCCCGGGCTTCGCCCTGCAGCTGGCCAGCTGTCTCGGCCACGCGCTGGGCTGCGCCGGCAGCCTCCTTGATCCAGGCCGCAGCCGGCGAGACGGCACGCTGCAGGCTCTGCCAGGCGCCCATGGCGGTGCCAGCCACGCTGCCGGCGGACGCGGCCGTGTTGGCGGCGGCCGCGCGCACCTGGGCGACAGCATCGCTCCCGGCCGCCGGTGCGCTGGCTGGCTGGGGCAGCGCCGGCGGCCGGGGCACCGGGCCGGTGACGCGAGCAGAGAAGCGCTTGAGCTGCAGAGTGAACTCGATGCGGCGCGCCACGCCCCCTGCTGCGAAGATGCTCTGGCTTTCGTCCACGCGCTCGATGACCCACATGCCCAGCGCCTGGCCACGGCCGTCGACCAGCACCAGCGGTTTACCCCGGCCGGCTTCGGCGCGCATGGCGTCGAGCTGGCCCAGGCCGCCGCGCCATTCGGGGTACAGGATGCCGTCAAGAGTGATGGTGGTGGCGCCGGGGCCGGTGTACTGCAGAGCCGGGGCCTGGCCGAAGCGTGCCAGGTCGGGCCAGCGCCATTCGTCCGAGCGCGACAGGCCCTGGTAGGCGGCGGTGTTGATGCCGAACTGGAAAGCGCCGAGCTGCATCATGACGGGGGTTGCCAGGGCGTGGCCGTTCATAGTGCGCAAGCTCCTATATGCGAGTCTCGCCTCGGGCCGGCCCTCCAACCTCTACCGCCACCACCCCCAAAGTATCGTACAGAACGTGAATCCCCCCAGACAGAACACGAGCGCCCACATGAAGTAGCGGATGAGTTGCCAGCGTGCCCATTGAGCCAGTTCGCGCTCAATCTGCTTTCTGGCTTTTCGAGCCCTTTTTGTCGCCTTGTGCAGCTCACGAGCTGCCTCGGACGGTTTGTCGGGCCAATCATTTTCCATGCTGCGCACCTATGGATCAGGATGCGCAAATTATGAATCAAGGCCACCTTTGACCTCCACGACCTGGTGTCGACTCTGGTGACAATCTGCACAAATCTCCCGTGTTCATCAGAAAACGGGCACGGCGTCATACATGGCACCCCGTTGCCTTGCGGCACGGGCGCGCTCCTGTTCCTGTGTCACTCGGCGTGCCAGCAGGTCAGCACTCTCTCCGGGCTGTTGGGTGATATTGATCGTCGTGGTGCTGTGATCGTTGTTGATTGCACCCGCCTGACGGGCCAATGACTGCAGGTCTGGTGGAGGGGGTGGGGGCACCATGCTCTCAAGATCGCGTCTCGTCATGACCGGAGCATCCGCACGCACGCGCTCCGTGCCCTGCCACCAGTTGGCCACGCTCTCGATGGCATCGCTCGTCCATGTTCTCGCCTCCTGGTAGCCCAGCAGTTTGCCCGCTTCTTCAATGGCAGCCGAGGCTGAGTTCTTCAGGTCTATCAGCCAGTTCTTGAAGTCTTCCATCTTGGCAGAAATCTCACCAAAGAACCACTTGAACGAGTCCCAGCGCTCATAGACGAGGCGGATCGCCTCACCCAGAAGCATCAGCGCCAGACCGAACGGATTGGCGCCCAGCGCGGAAAGCACGCCGCGAATGCCGTAACGCAGCAAACGAAAGGTCGCGCCCATGCGACGCCCCGCCCAGCCAGCAGCCTTGCCAGCACTTTGCCATGCGGACGACAGCATCCTCAGCCCGGAGCCGCCAAGACGGGAAGCACTCCGTCCCCATGAGCCCCGATTCATTGCATTTCCCAGTCTTCCCTTTTGCCAGCCGCTTCTGCGCTTTCTCCATCTCTGGAAACGTCTGCGATTCCTTTCGTCGGGTGGAAGAAGGTCTTCCTCAAGCCATTTGAATCCCTTTGACTTGCTTATCTCGAATCCCGTCAACTTCACCAGGAATCGCACAGCAGCGACCATCGCCTGAGCGACGCCAGTGACGATCATTCCAAGCTTCATCAGAACAGCGCCAAGCGTGATGAATCCGCCTATAGAGAGCCCTGCCTTAAGGAGGATTGGATGTGCCTTTGCAAAAGAGGCAAGCGCTTTCCCAGCCGTGCCCAGCAGTTCGACCAGGTCACCGACCGGGCCGATCATTGCCTGACCTACGTTGGCGTTGAAGCGCTCCAGCTGATTGTTCATCCGCTGAAGCTTGTACTCCATGCTGTCCCGCTTGGCATCGAACTCGCGCTGAATGCTGCCTCTGGCCTCTGCGCTGTTGGCAATACTCAGGTAGCTCTCGAACGTATCGATGCCAATGGCTGCCTTGGCAACGTCGTCGCCATATTCCTTTCCGAAGAGCTGGGTGGATATGGTGGCTCGCTCTTCGGGCTTTGCGGCATTAAGCTTCTTCAATACCTCCAGAATCGTCTCAGTGGGCTTTTGCGCCATGTCCTGCTGGAGCTTCTTTGCATCAAGACCAAGAGTCTTGAGCCCATCCTTGAATCGCGTTGGCTGCATCTCCGCAACCGACAGCTCTCGAATCAGCGCGTTGGCAGCAGTCGCCGCCACCTCTTCGCTGGTACTGACGCTCATCATGAATGCCGAAAGTGCAGCCGAGTCGTGTTCGGACATATTGGCGAACTTGGCGTTACCTCCTATCCGCTTCAGGATGTTGATAATCTGCGCGCCTGTGGCCGTCGAGTTGTCAGCCAGCTTGTTGATCGCGTCGCCGATGCGATGTTCGATATCCTGAACCGGGATCTGGAAGATCGTTGCCAGCTTGGCCATGTCCGAGGCCGCCTGTTTTCGGTCAAGCTCCAGTGCAATGGCGGTTTTGCCCACAGAGAGGACGAAAGGTTCGGCCTTTTCTATATCCTTGATGCCCATCTGCCCGGCGCTTTCGAGCATTCCTCGGATTTCGCCCACGGCGATGGGCAGCTCCTCGGACATTCTCCAAACGGCGTCTTCCGCCTGATAGTACTTGTCCGTGAGCTTCCCTGTCTTTTCGTCGCGCAGACCGTCCATCTGCTTGACCACGCCCAGCATGCCAGACTCGTGTTCGATGGCGGCGCCTAGCGGCTTTGCTGTAATGCGCTCTGCCATATACCGTATGGCTTGCATCTGGCCATATGATTTCTTTGCCCGATCTTTCCCTGCCGTATACGCTTCCCCGATCTTTTTGACAGCATTTTGTTCCCGCCCTAGAACCTCTATTCTTCGGTTGATCAAGTCAATTTCTGCTCTTGTTTCCTTGAGCCTTCTTTGGCTTGTCTTGTCATTCTCCTGGGCGTACCGCTTTTCTGTTTCCCCCAGCTCCTTTTGACGTTTCCGTAGACCCTCTACGCTTTCGCCAATCCTTTTGATCAGCCCCTGCGCACGCTGCGCACTCTGGCTGAACGTCCCCATCAGCGAGGCGCCAAGATAAACGGTTGCGGCAACATTCAGGCTCATGTTTCAGGTCTATATCTTCAGGGGGGCATTGTGTAAAAACGTGCCAGATAGGACGGCGTCATGGCCTGACGGCCGAGCGACTCATTCTCGGCTCCTCGGCAGTCCTTCCAGCCACCAAACAAAGCGCGCGGTTCGCATGGCCATGATTTCCGCGCACGACCAGCCAGTATGTGAGGCCAGCGCCAGCACGCCGGCCCGCACGTACTCGCTGGTCAACCGATAAAACCCGAGAATGCGTTCTGGATCTTCCCGTAGTCGCGCAGCGTCAGCCGCTTGATGTCATCGGGCGTCACGTCGCACAGGTTGGCGGCCAGCGTCACTTCCTTGATCGCGCTGCCGCCTTTCATGTCATCGATGGCGAGCTGATCCGCCACCGTAGGCTCGCGCATCCGCAGCGTCGTCACCTGCACGCCATCGATTTCAATGGGGCGCGACAGCTCAATGTCCACATAGCCGGCGTTGGCCGGCTCCACTTTCTTTGCCATGCTGTTGTCCTGGTCGTGTTCCTCGCCCGGAAACGGGCAGGAAGAAAAGGCCGGCTGCTGCCGGCCATGTCGTCAATTCGCCCTGAGCGTCACATCCCGAGCGCAGCCCTGGTGCTGGCCATGGAGTCCGTGCCGTTGATGACACGCACCATGTTCTCCATGTCGATCTCATGCACCACGTCCTTGCCGTGCTGAAGCTTGTAGTAGGTCAGCGCCACGGTGATCTTCAGGCCCACCTTGTCGCCGGGCTTGACCGTGCCGGCATCGATCTCGCGGATCTTGCCGCGCATGGAATGCACCACGGGCGTGACGGTGCCGTCGAACGATTCCAGCGCCTCACGCAGCGTGAGCGGAAGCACCGCGCCTTCGCGGACATCGAAGTGCTTGAGCACTTCACGGTCGTAAGCGATCAGGGAGAAGCTCGCTTCGAGCTTTTCCAGGCCCATCGTCATCTCGATGGGGCCATCCATGCCACCGCCCCGGAATTCTTCGGTTTTCAGCGTCAGCTTCGGGGGCGTGAACTCTTCGACCTGGCCGGCGTATCCCTTGCCATCGACGAAGAGGTTAAAGTTCTTGCGTACATCGCGGGCAGCCATCAGAACAGCTCCGTCAAGTATTTGTTGGTGAGGTGGCTGCGGAACGTGATGTGCTCAGCCGGATAGACGGGGGTGAAGTCAAAGTCGAAGTAGACCTTGCCCTGGGCGATCTGGTCGGCAGTGTTCAGCTCCGGATCGGCCCAGCAGCTTCCGCCGATGATGGCGCCCTTGGCCGTGAGGTTGCGCAGGTATGCGTTCACCCCTTCGGTCACGTCCTCCAGGTAGGTTTTCGTGATGCCCTTGTCCACAGCCCAGAGGTGCGCGCGCAGCAGCGACTCGTTGATCATGTCGGCCGTGCGGCGCACGCAGAGAAACGCCCATTTCGGGTCCGACGACAGCGTGCGGTTGCCCCAGAGCCGGTAGCCGTCCTGGCGCACGATGGTGGCGATCTTCTTCTCGTTGAGCAGGTTGGCGCGCGCGTTGCTGTCGCCCAGCGTGAAATCGACCGGCCGCGCAGTACCCACGATGCCGCTGATCTCGTGATTCGAGGGCGAGACCCAGAAGCCCTCGTCGTTGTCGATTCGAGCGAGCAGGCCTGCCACGCAGGGGCTTGCCGGGGCCGCCACGGTCTTGCCCTTGTCGTCGAGCTTGAGCACCCAGGGGTCGACCACGTAGATGCGAGCGTCGCCGAAGTCCCCGGCATACGTCTTGGCGGCATCGTCGGTCGTGTTGGGGCCGTCGGCGATGACCACGGCGCGCAGACGCTGGGCAATGCCCTTCAGCTCGGCCACGACGGCATTGGCTGCGTTGTCGCGCTGATGGGTGAATCCAGGAGCCACAAGGATGCGCGGCACCACGCCCAGCTTGGACTCTGCGCCCAGCAGAGCCTTGACGCCCTCGTAGTTGCCGTTGGAGGCATTGACGCCGCCGATGACGTTGGCGGTGGTTTCGGTGTCGGTGTCGCCCTTGGCCACACGGATGACCACGACGACTGCGCCGGCCTGGTCAAAGATCGAGTCCAGGGCGCCAGGCAGCGTGCCCTCGCCCTTGTTCTCGGTGTCCTCCTTGGCCTTGAGCTTGGCAGCCTCCCGGAGGCTGCCAGCGATCAGCACAGGGGTGTTGAGCGGAAACGCTTCTTCATCGGCCAGCGGCGCGGTGCCCACGATACCGATCACGGACGATCGCACCGTCGAGATCGGGCGCGGGCCTGTATCGATTTCCAGTACCTCGACGCCGTGCAGGAAGTTTTCAGACATGGATTGCCCTCAAAGACGCCCTGGCCGGCTGGCCAGCGGCAGAAAGTTTCGACTGTGCATCCGCCTATCAGCAGGCTTCCACTGGTGGTTGTGCACATGCAAAAGCCGCCCGGCGGGCGGCGTGATCGGCAACATCTGAGGCCTATGGCAGATGACGCCCTGGCCCCCGATCGCCATCGTGGGGCGCCTCAGCGGCCGATGGCCCAGGCGTAGACGAACACGTATTCGGTGCTCCTCGAGTTGTTATCCCTGGCAAAGGTCGAGATTCGAGCGCCTTGCTGAAGCGGATGGATACTGGCGGCCACCTCTTCTGACGCGAAGCAAGAGACCCCCCCGGTAAACATCTCGGTCATGGGGCGGATCCACATCACTTCCCGCCACCCCGTGTGCCGCTCGACGCGGCAATTGGCCCAGACAAACTTCAGGCCACCCAGGAACGACGGAAACGTGATCATTCCGCAGCTACCCTCCGTAGACAGGATGGGGCGGGGCGGATTCGCAAGCGTCCCTGGTATGACGCTATTGCGCGTCTCGATCCTGAAGCCTGCAGCCTCGAAGATGTTGGCCATGGCCTGGCGGACCCAGCTGGTCGTCGCCACCTTGAAACTGTCGTCGTTGTTGGCAGGGCGCGGTGCGGTCACGTTTGCCGTCCCCGAGAACGTCGCGCCTCCGTAGACCGTCGCGCTTCCGGATACGGTCATGCCGCCCGTGATGGAGGGCGAGACCTTTGGAGCTGCATAGTCGGTCAGCCCGTACTTCGACACCGCTTCCGGCGCGGTGATGTCCCCGACCTTCTTGGCCGGCACGTAGACCTTCGCGCCGTTCTGGTGGTTGAAGTCGACGATCGTTCCGGCCTCGATGCCGATCGTCCCGGAGAACGTTGGGCTGGCACTCGGGGCTGCGCCCTTCACATCCGAAACGGTCAGTGTTACCGCGCCGATGCGGCCGGCGACCGAGCGCACGCTGTACTTCTTCATCCACGCGGCGGTCAGGACAGACGTCTCGTTCGGATCCGCAAAATCGGCCAGGGCCGCATAGATCCGGCCGGAGAAGGTGCCTCCGGTAGCAGGCACGACGCCGGAGATGTCGGATGCCGTCAGTGTCACCGCCCCGGTCCTGCCGGCCACCGTGGTCACGGCATTGGGTTGTGCGCCAGCGGTCACGCCGTCCAGCTTGGCCTTGTCATCCGCCGACATGAAACCCGCCGCGCTTTGGGTGGCCACGGCATGTGCATTGCCGCCAGCGCCCACGTGCTCGGCCGGCGCCTTGCCCTGCAGGGCCTTGATCAGCTCGGCCACCTGGTCCTTCAGCCAGCGCGTGCGGTTGGCCAGGTTGCGCATCGGCGCGTTTGATATCCCGTTGGGTCCACCGACGACCGAATCGGTCAGCTCGATCTGGTAGACGCCGTCGTCAAACTTCGACTCTTCTGGCAGCGTGGCCATTTATGCAGCTCCGTGGTTGAACTCGCCGTTGTAGCGGTACTGCCCGTCGTAGAAGCGGGCGTCGGTGAAATAGAGGTCCAGCAGGTGGCAGCGTGCCGGAGCGGTGGCCAGCAGCATCTTGCGGATGGCTTCGCCCTGGGCGCGCGTGATCGGGCGTGACATGTTGAAGGCGTACCGGGCCCAGCCTTTCGGGTCGCCGTAGGTGTGCACGCCATCGTGGCGGAACGACCCGTCGTAGCGAATGCCGCTGTTGCCCTCGATGAGGCGCGCATCGCCGTAGCCTGCGTTGGCCAGCACGCGCTTGATGGCCCACACGGTACCCTTGCGACGGTGGATCATCACGGCATCACGGATCGATGCGCGCTTGGCGTCCTCGCTCCAATCCTCGCGCCACTCATCGATGCTGAAGGCCCAGGCGAGCCACGGCAGCAGCGCGGCCGGGCAGGTCTCAGGGTTCCAGGTCTCGCGCAGCGGCACCGGCACGCTGGCAGCGCGCTCGGTGGCGCCTTCCAGGGCGCGCTCCTGGGGCGTTGCATTGGGCGGCAGCAGCGACCGATGCGGTGGCACCGGCGCATTCCGGACGGGATCAGTCACCGACGCCTCCGATGGTCACGGTGATGCCGTTGCAGTGCGGCGCCTGGTTCCAGGCGACGACCTGGTCGGCAGCGGGCGCGATGAGCGAGACGTTCTGGACGCCAGGCTGATGCAGCGCGGCAAAGACGCCGCTGCGCGTGATGTCGCGCCCCAGGCGATGCTGCTCCTCGGCGTAGCGTGCAGCGGCCGCCCGGGCGGCTGCCAGCACCTCCGCCTGGCCGGCGCCCGCAAACACGGTCAGCACGGCCTCAATGCGGTATTCGATAATCTGCGCCAGCCGCACATCCACGGTGTCACATAGCGGCCGGACCTCCTCGGCGTTGAGCGCATTGACGACAGTCTGGCGCGTGGCCTCGCTGTCTGCGCCGCCGCCCGTGCCGGTGCGCGTGAGCACGGCCACGTTGACGGTGCCGGGGGTGAGGCTGTCGACGGCCACATCCTTCACGTCGCCGCTGGCCGACAGTGCGTGATAGACGTAGCTGCCCCGGCTTCCGGCGGCGGTGTATCCCTCCAGCGAGAGGGTCACGCGGTTGCGCAGTTCCTCGTCGGTCTCGTAGACGGCCGGTGTGGGCGGGATGGTCCGGTCATCGGCCGGGCGGATCAGCAGGCGCGCCACGCCAAAATTGGCGGCGATCTGATCCAGGTCGGCGCCAATGGCGTAGGCCAGCATGACGCTCCTGGCCGCCTCGTTGATCCGCTGGCGGATGAGCAGCTCTCTGTAAGCGGCCACTTCCAAAATCTTGTAGGCCGGATCGGCCTCAGTGAGCGCGGTGAACGCGCTGTCACGCCCCCGCAGGTCCGCGAGCATCTCAGCCAGGATCGCTTCGAAGTCGAGCGCCTCGACCACATCGGGCGCTGCCAGCCGCGACAGGTCGATCTGCGAGAAGGCATTGGTGATCATCGGCGCACCTCGATACCGTCCAGAAGGATCGGGCGCCCCTCGGGCAGGTATGTGCCCCGGATGTCCAGCGTGATGGAACCCGGGGCAGCACGACTGGCCGTGACGCGCTCGACGACGATGCGGCTCTCCCAGCGCTGAAGCGCCTCAATGACAGCGGCGTAGATCTGCACCAGCGTGCCCCGGTTCATCGGCGCATCGATGAGCGCGAAGAGGCGGCTGCCGTAGTCGCGGCGCATCACCCGGCTGCCCAGCGGCGTGGCGAGGATGTCGCGCACGCTCTGGCGCAGGTGATCGATGCCGCCCAGGCGGCGGCCGGTGGTGGAGCTGGTCCCGTTCATGAGGCGGGACGATAGCCGGGGCCGGCGGGCACTTCCACTTGTGGTTGTGCCAAGGGGGGGGTTGCCGGTGTTGCGTCCGGGCAGGCCCGCCTGTGGCGAGTTGCCCGCCGCCCCTCCTGTTTCCGCTTTATCGACCTCGACATGAGGTAGACTTTCCGGAAATCCCCTTTCAAGGAACCTTGATGACTGCCTCCGACTTCAAGCTCACTCCCCTTCAGGGCCCGGCGCCACAAGGCCGGGTCATCACGGACCCCGAGGCGGTCAGGCTCCGCCTGCTGCGGCTGTCAGAAAACCTGACACCAGAGGTCTTCTTTGATGCGATGCGCGCCGGGCTCGGTAGCCGCAGCGAAGCCATCCCATTACGGTCGGCACCCACCGAGGCTGGTCTGAACCACTGGCTGGCGGCCGTCAAGCTGCTGCGGGGTGTGCTGGCCGACAAGGGTTGGAATCCTCTTGACCGTCGCAACAGCCCTCTGATCATCTCCCAGGATCAGCGGAAAGCCATCGTTGTCATGACCGGGGATGCCGAGACCGGGCGCGACAGCGAACGCCAGCCCCGCAATCAGGCCGAGAAAGGCGGCGTCACCCAGGATTATGTCGCGGCCAACAGCCAGGCCGAGCTGCTCTACTCGGACGCACTGACCCAGGCCGAGCAGCAGGGCGCCAGCGGCACCCAGGTGTGGGTCCTGCTGTACCACTACGACAAGATGCTTGATGAAGTGCGCTTTGAGCTGTCGCGGCCAAACGACTTTCACAAGGGTTACATCACATCCTGGGCGGAGCGCCTGATTCTGGGCTCCCTGTCCAATGCCGCCGATCACCTTGAGCCTGAAGAAGAAGCGCCCTCCGATATCTTCGAGGTCGAGCCGAGATCGGCACGCCAATAAGCACCCATCATGCCCGAGATCAATCCCCGGCAGATCACTTTCGCGCGCTCCCGGCGCCGCTACACGAAAAAGCGCCTGGCCGAAGAGCTGGGCGTGACCAGCCGGACCATCCAGAACTATGAGGCCGGCACGCCCGCCCCCGATGACGCCATGCTGTCACGCATCGCGCTGCTGCTGAACTTTCCCCGGTCATTCTTCTTCCTAGAAGAGGACATGCCGGTCATCAGCGAACACGCTGCCAGCTTTCGGGCGCTCTCGAAAATGAGCGCCGGCACGCGGGCCTGCGCACTCGGCGCCGGCGCCATCGCATTCCGACTCAACGAATGGATGGACGCGCGCTTCAAGCTCCCGCTGGCCAACCTGCCGGACCTCAGCGACCTCTCGCCAGAAGATGCCGCCCTCACGCTGCGCATGCAGTGGGGACTGGGCTATGGCCCCATCCGCAACATGATTCACCTCCTGGAGTCCAAGGGGGTCCGCGTGTTCTCGCTGACGGAGGAGTCCCGGGATGTGGACGCCTTTTGCAGCTGGTACGAGGGCACGCCCTTCGTATTTCTCAACACGATGAAGTCCGCCGAGCGCAGCCGCTTCGATGCCGCGCACGAACTGGGGCACCTGGTCCGTGACACGTACAGCATGCTGCACCGGGACGATACAGGAGAGCGCAGACACGATGAGATCGAGCAGCAGGCCAATGCCTTTGCGGCGGCCTTCCTGATGCCCAAGGATGCCGTCATCGCACGAAAGCCGACAGCTTTCACGGTCCCGCAGCTGATCAGGCTCAAGCGCTACTGGGGCGTATCGCTGGTGGCGCTGGCCCGGCGCTACAGTGATCTTGGCCAGGTCTCGGAGTGGATCTACCGAAACCTCTGCATCTCTCTGTCCAGAAACGGCTACCGCTCCACCGAGCCAGAGCCCATGGCGCGGGAAACTTCGCAGCTTCTGTCCAAGGTCATGGCGCATCTGCAGGAGCAGAAAATAGGTCGCAGCCAGATTGCACGGGATCTGTGCGTCAGCGTCGACGAGATCAACGCTCTGACCTTCAATCTGACCCCGCTATCCGTCGTGTCCGGCAGTGGCTCGCCCCCCACTGCGCCTGGCCAGCCACCACAGCTGCGATTGGCCACATAGCGTCGTCCGTGCTTCTGAGCACCGGCCCTTCAGAGCACCGGGCCGCTCGTGTCCTTGCCCTGCTCGACACCGCTGTGTCGGTGCCCAGCGCCTACGTTGGTACCGTTGTTGGAGAGCCCGCCGGCTACCGCCACGTTGCCAGCGATGGCAGCGTCGCCCGAGCCGGTCATGCTGGCCAGCCAGGTGAGCGGCCCCTGCACCGTCAGCGCTCCGGTGCAGGTGGTATGGGGCGTGGCCAGCGTCACGGAATCGGCCGCGTTGATGGTGGCCGCCTGGCAGTTGACGATGACGCGCCCGGCGGCCGCCACCGTGACGGTCAGCTGCCCCTGGGCGCTGTCGTAGTCGACCGTGCTGCCGTCCGGGTAAGTGATGCGCTCGATGTCCTGGCTGGCAGCCGGCGCCGGGTGCGCGTCCTGGTACAGGGCCGGCAGCACGACGGCCTGGGCCAGATCCCCGTAGGGCGCCAGCACCAGCACCTGCTCGCCAGGGCGCGGCGCCGACCAGGCGCGCGTGGCGCCCGCGCGCCCGGCAATCCACGGCAGCCAGTCGGTGGTGAGCCCTCCGACATCGACCGTCACCCGCGCAGCCGGCGCATCCAGGGCGGCCACGGTACCGACGCGGATCAGGTTGGCCAGCAGCCGCTCAATCTCAGCCAGGGCGTAGGCGCTCACCAAGGCGCCCCCCTGTCCAAGTGCAGGTAGTCGGCCTCGTGCTCGGCGCCGATCTCCGGCGCAAACGACGCGGCCGGATCCGTGGGCGTGGTGCCGTCGTCGGTCCAGTCGGACGCGCCCAGATGGATGACCTGCTGCCACTCGATGCGCCAGCACTCGTACTGATCCAGTTCAGGGTCGAACTCGTCGGGCCAGGCGCCGATCACCATAGCCGGCCCCAACGGGCAGCCCCAGCGCTGCAGGCGCGCCCAGGCCATGAATTCGGCAGCCAGGCGCCGCACTTCCATCTTCGGGTTCCGGCTCCCCTGGCGAAAGCCCAGCACGAAGCGCGCCTCAAAGCGCGCGTTGACGGCCAGCTGTCCGGTGCCCGGGTCCAAGTCGTCGGCGCCCTCCATCTCGGTCAGCTCCACCAGGCACGCGGGTACGGGCAGGTTCTTCCTGTCCATCCGGTAGGCTTCGACCGTCAGCAGCTCGGGAAATCGCTGCCGGATGGCTGCAATGATGCCCTCGTGGACGGCCTCAAGGGTGGTCACTGTTTGCGCATTCGCCATGTCAGCTCGTGTTCAAAGACCTGCAGAAAGCGCGCGCGGAACTCGGCGCTCTCGATCAGATCATCCCGGAGATAGTCGCTGCCAGGGTCGGCGATCTCGACCTTCTGGCTCTTGATGGGCAGGCGCGCCTTGCCCTCACGCTTGAAGACGTGCAGCCTCCCGCCCTTGCCCCGGCGGATGAAGCCGGACTGCACCTGGCGTCCGCCGTAGGCGCGCACACCCTGACGGTTCTGGCGGGCCTGCAGCCGAATGAGGCCCACGGGGTTGAGGCCGTACCAGATCGGCACCTCGGCGCCGCGCGATGTGCGGCGCAGGCGCGCCACCTTCAGGCGCTGGCGGATGATCTTCTGCTGCAGCGCCAGCTCTTTTGAGAGGCCGCGCGTCGAGCGCGTGCGCACCCAGCCGGCCATCTTGGTGAGCGTCGAGCGCATGGCAGCCTGCACCTGCTGCGGCATGGCGCCCAGCTCATCGATGATGCCCTCCAGCCCTTTGGTGTCGATGGTCAGCTCGATCATGCGCGCTGCTCCGCCAGCGCCAGCAGCCCCATGCCGGTGCCGTCAGGCTGGGCGTTGGTCACCACGTCGTAGGCGACACCCTCGATCTCGACGACATCGCCCCGGGTCACGTCGCGCACGTCATCCCAGCGGCATGTCAGGCGTGGGCGGGCGCTGTCCAGCTCGTACTCGCCCAGCTCGGCGTTGAGGTACGGATCATCGAAGATGCCACGGATTCGGCGCTCCGCGCCTGCCTGCAGGCGCACGGTGACCCAGGCGGCGAACTCGTCCACCTGCAGGAATGCGTCGAGGTCTTCCCAGGCGTGTTGCGGCATCTGCTCGCCCTATTCAGCGAGCCTTACCGGTCCGTGCCTTGGGTGCCGCAGTCTCCGAGGCGCTTTCCTCCGGCTCGGCATTACTGGCCGGCTCCGTGTCCTGCTTGGAGTTCTCCACACGCACAGCCTTGCCCTGGGCAATCAGCATGCGAGCGTCTGAGGCCAGAACCTCAACGGTCTGACCAGGCGGCACGACAAGGCCTTCAATCACGATTGCCGAGGTCACTTCGATGACGACTTGTTCTTCCATGTCATTCTCCTTGTTCAGGACCGCCCGGCAGTCGTGCCACCGGGCGGCGTCTTGCCTCAGCTCTTGCGGCCCAGGCAGAACGACTCGGTGCGGCGTACTACCAGATCGATGTCCTGGAACGTGATGATGCGCAGTCGACCGCTCTTGGAGTTGCTGTAGGGGTCGACGTTCAGCTCCAGGCCACCCCACATCAGCACCACCAGGTCGGCGAAGTTGCCCATGAACACGTCGCCGGCGTTGATCTGATTCGTGATCTCGGTCCGGTAGCCATTGACCGTATTGCCAGGCTCCCAGATCGTCCCGCCCACGCCCTCAAACTTCAGGGTGGTCTTGGCGTGCCCACGAAAACCCGCATTGGCCACGTAGGCCATCGACAGCACGTCGGCGTTGCCCTGAGAGATCTTGGTCTCCATGGCCACCAGCTCGGCAAACGTGGGATTGTCCGCCTTGAACTGAACCGCGTTGAGCCCCGTCTGGCTGGCAATGCCGCGCGGCTGCTTGTCGGTACCGCTGCCGTAGTAGCCCGCCTTGTCGATCGTGAGCGCGAGAGCAGCGGTCAGATCCGAGCGCACCAGCGCCTCAACGTCCAGCGACGACTGCTTGAGCATGCGGCGGGTGATCTCGCTGTAGGCCGCCACCGTCTTCGGCGAGCCCGGGATCTGGCCGAAGTCCTGGTTTGCCTGGCCGGCGTCCTCGTCCTCGCCGACCCAGTAGCCCTGGCCGCCCGAGTTCTGGCGTGGAATGTCGATGTTGCCAGTCAGTCCGCCGATGGCGGTGGACAGCTGCAGGATCGTCGAGCGGTTGCGCAGCAGGTCGATGAAGCTCGATGCCATCAGGGTGTTGGCAATCAGGTGGCCGCCAGTGTCACCGCTGGCACTGCCCGTGGTGCTGGTGTTGAGCGCGCGAGTCAGCACGTCGGCCGGGATCATCACGCCCTCGGGATTGCGCCCGGCACGTTCGGCGGCAGCACGACTGGCCTCAAACTCGAAAGCCGCTTCCTCTTGCAGTCGGCGATTGGTCGGCTCGGCGAGCGCCCGCACCACGTTGAGGAATCGGTAGTTGCGGATCTCGCGCTCGGTCATGCCGATGTCAGCTGCTCGCACCTGGTCGGACAGCGGCTTGCTGGCGCGCTGCTCGATCCGGCGCAGCAGCTCGCTGCGGAACGCCGGAACGCTCGTGCCCTGTGCAATGGCGTCACGCGCCAGCTCGGGTGCGTGGTACATCTCGCCCAGCTCGGCAATGGTTCGCGCCCGGGCTCGTTCATTTTCCCAGCCACGGGCCGTGGCCTGATCTTCGGCGGAAGGCTGGGCGGTCGATGCGTGTGCGGCAGGCTGCTTGTCGGACGCGGTCTCAGCCGGTGCAGCCTGGGTGTTGTTCTCTTTCATGATCTCGTGTCGTTTTTCGGGCAGCAGCCCGGGGGTTTTGTCCACATCCATCGCGCGACCGACGCCCACACTGTGGTCTGCCGGCACGGAAACGATGGAAATTTCGATGGGCTCCCATTTCGTGATGCGCCAGACATCGCCATCGTCGCGCTCCTCGATGAGCTTTGCCGCATGGATGCGATACCCCACCGAGACATGGCGGCGGATGCCGTCCATCACGTCTTGGAAAACTTCCTCGGCCAGGGCGCCCTTGCCAAAGCGCACCACGGCCCGGCCCCGCCGGTCCGCACCGATGGAAACGGATTCCACGATCCCGATCTGCCTGTCGCGGTCATGCTCCAGGAGCAGCGCTGCGCCATCCGAGAGGCGCGTCGTCACAACGGCATCGGGGTCGTGACTCAATATCTCGAAACCGAACCAGCGCTCGACCTCGGCCTCGCTCGAGAACGCGAGCTGCACTGTGCGCGCCGCCGCATCGATAGCCCCGACCTCGGCCGATCGGAAGGCACGGGCGCCATCTCGCGCCTGGATGTCGGCCAGCGTGGCGCGCCCTGCTCGACGCGCAGTCGGCTCATCGCTGGTCGGTGCGGTCTGTCGTGTCATGACTGGGTTCCTTCTGTTGCGAGGCCATCACGCTGGCCTGCAGGTTCTTGTCCAGGATGGCAGCCTTGATGAACTCGTCCGGAATACCGGCTGCCCTCATTTCCTCGATGTCGCGGGAGAACTCACGCCAGACATCCGACGGATCTCGGCCTTGCTCGCGGATGATCTGGCCTGGCGATGTCAGCATGTGGTTCTTGGACGTGATCGCCGCCTCGATGTCTGCCTGCGGGTCAATCCAGGCCCACCGTCTTGGCTGCCAGACCACGGCCTCATAGCGGCGCAGACGCTCAGGCTTCAGCGGGCGCCCCTTGACCATGATGCGGCCCGACAGCAGCGCATGCGGCAGCCAGGCCTCAAACACGGGCTCGATCAGCTCCTCGATCAGCCACTCCTGCATTTCCTTCCAGTGCTCACGCTCGTCGAGGGTGCCCTGGCGGATGCTGGAGAAATTGACGTTCTCCAGGTCGTTGGCAAGGTTGTTGTACAAGACCCCGAAGCCGGCGGCGATTCCGCGAAGCATCGCTTTGTTGAACAGCGCGAAGTCGTTGGAGGGGAACTGCGGATTCCACTGCACCAGCTCCGCACCATCGGGCAGCGAGCCGAATTCGCCGGGCGATGCCTCCATGTGGAAGTCGCGCTGCTCATCCTCGCTGTACTCCGGCCCCTGCCCCTCGCGCCACTGCAGAAAGCCCATCTTGGACGCACCGACCCGTGCATTGACGACAGCAGCCGTCTCGAAGCCCAGCAGCTGCTTCATGCGAAAGAGCCCCGTCGCCATCCAGGGCAGCCCCCGACGCTGGCCAGACATCTCCGTGAGAAAGCCATGGATGATCTCCTCGGCGGGAATCCTCCGGTAGCTGCGCCCGGAGTGGCTGTAGTCGTAGTTCCGGTCGTTCTGGTCGATCGCCAGGTAGTAGGCCATCGGCCGGCCCAGCGCGTTGAACTCGATGCCAGCCCGGATGAAGTGCCCTGCGGGCGCATCGATGGGGTGATCGTCGTCCAGGTGAACCGGGCATCGCTGCGGATCAAGCACCTGCAGCGCAAACCCCCAGGGGCCGGCCGCATCGCCGTAGACCTTGCGCAGCATGAACTCGCCGTCCTTGACGGCAGAGACCACAGCGCCAGCCTGGATGGCACGCCACGACTGGCGGCCCTTCACGTCGCAATGGCGGCGGCTTCCCCACTGGGCGAATGCCGCCTCGATGGCCTCGTTGGCCTGAACATCGAGCCGGCCGCGCTCATCCTGGCTCTGTGCCTGCAGCATCACGCCCTTGGGGCCGACGATGTTCTGCCGCGCCATGCGGATGAAGGCCCGGGCGTAGTCGTTGTTCGATGCCTGCTCGCGGGCGCGCGCCACCAGGATCCGCTGATGCCGGGCAATCAGCTCATCTGCCGTCTTGGGATGTGACAGCCAGTCCAGCGTCAGCCGATCCTCGCGCGCGCCATCGTACATGCGCAGTGCCGCACGACCTGCCGGCGACAGCCTTCCGCGTGCCGCCCTGGTCGTCTCTACCGGCGTCGTGTCCGACGCCAGTTCACGATTACGACGAAAGAGCCCAATCGGCCACATCAGCGAAACACCACCCGTGCGCTCACGCCAAACAGGCCGCCCTTGGAGGCAGCCTTCATGCGCGCCAGCTCGCCACGGTAACGGTCGCGCAGCTTCAGCAGATCCGCGACGGGCGTGCGCACCAGCTCCCGGTTGTTGATCCGGTAGCGCTCTTGGTCGAGCGTAGCCCGCTTTTCCAGGACCGCCTCGATGGCGTCGAGCACACGCTGCACGTGCGAGCGCGCATCGTGGCCGGCTGCGAGCTGCGCAATGTCCGGTCGCACCGTGACCGTGCCGCTATCGATCTCCTCGATGTCATCGCCGCGCTGCGCGCGGACGCTGACGGCGTATTCGCCGTGCAGCCACCCCCGGGTGATCGTTGCAGAGACGTACAGCAGGTGATTGCGCCCATCAGGCACAGCGTGCAGATCGATGACCGACGGCCCGCGCAGCACCACCGACAGGCGCCACTCGGGCGCCGGGTACGCGGGCTGCACCACCAGACGCCTGAGCGTCAGTCCAGCCTGGATGCCGTTCGGGAAGATCTCTGCCATTTCACCAGGAATTGATCCAGCCGCCTCGTCTGCGGGCCGGGGTTGCGCGGGTTCTGCGGGGTGCAGTGTTGGCAGGCGCCGCGTCCTTTTCCACTGGTGGTTTTTCCCGTGCCGGCATCGATGCGGCCACGCCACGATCCGCCCGATCCGCTTCGGCCGGCGCATCCCCGGCGTGCGCGTCCGCCGTGCTCTGCGCCTCGGCTGCTGCCTCACGCTCCTGCGCATCGTCTGTCGCGCCCCTGCCGTCTCCAGCCCGAGCACTGCGGCGCACAGCTGTCGCCTGCTCGATATCCTCCTCGGTCAGCCCCAGGCGGCGCGCGGCCAGCTTCAGCGACGGATTGGTGATCTTGAGCGCTGCGAGCGCATAGACTCGGCAGTCCAGTGCTTCGTTGCGCTCGACCGTCTTGTGCCACTCGCGCACGGGGAAGCCTTTCACGTAGCGCATCGTGAGCTTCTCGGCCGTGATCTGCCGGAACCAATCAGCTCCTCGTCCTTCGGGCACGTGGCAGTAGCCCGGCCCCGGCGCCTCGACGGCGAGCCGCCGCATCACCACCAGCTTGGCCTCGTCCACGCCCACCGGGAAAAGATCGATGCGCCGCCCGCGCTTGCCGCTACGCTTGCGCGATGGCGACCCGACAATGGGTCGGCCCCAGCCCGCCACCCCCTTGATGCCGAAGATCCTGCGCCCCGCCTTACCCTTGAGCCAGTCATACGCCGACTGGGTGTAGCCTGATGTGCCCCCCGTATCGACACAGGCCGCAGAGATCGGTAGCTGGGCGCCGGACTCGTGTTGCCAGCTGCGCCCCAGCAAGTCGTCCAGGTCATCCCAGACATCCCCTTGCAGGGGATCGCCCCACAGCACCTGGTAGTCGACGCTCCAGGACTCCTCGGCAACTCCCCAGGCGACGATCTCCACTTCCAGGCGGTCCAGTTGCATGTCGACGCCAGCCGTCAGCACCAGCCCACCCATGGGCACGGGCGCGGCAAACGGCTCGATGCGCTTCATCAGCGTCTCGGAATCGGCCTTCTCGCCCGCCTCTTCCCAGGTCTCGGCAAGCGAGACGTTCACAAACGTCTGCAGATCGCCCGAGGCCATCTTGTCCAGGTAGCTGCGCACGATGTCCCGCAACCGCCGGAACGTCGAGTACATCTCGCTCAGGTGGTAGCTCGCGTGCCCACGGAATGGCCTGCCCGCCTGCCACCGGCCAGCCCGGATGGCGGCCTTGCGCATGCCATCGTCCCAGAGGCTGCCGCAGTGCGCGCAGGTGTAGCGCGCCGTCTCCGGAAACTGCTCGGCCTGCTCGTCTCCCTTGCCCTGCCAGGTCACGTTGTCCCACCTCAGCACCTGGTATTCGCCACAGTCCGGACACGGCACGAAGAAGCGGCGCTGGTCGCCTGCCTCGAACGCCCCCTCAATGTAGCTGGCCCCCTTGAGTGTCGGCGTGCTGATCTCCAGGAGCTTCTTCTGGTCCCCGAACGTCGCTGCCCGCTGCCAGATCAGCGACACCGGGTGCCCCTCGGCCGTGACCTCATAGCCGTCGACCTCGTCGACCACGATGATCGGGGCCGAGCGCCCCCGCATCGTCTTTGGCGACCCAGACCAAGCGAACATGAGGAATCCGCCCGGGTACGATTTCATTGTGCTGTTGTTGACGCCGTCACGCCCTCGCGGCTTGGCCAAGCGCTCCTGCAGCGCGCGGTTGGCATCCACCATCGGCTGGAACTTCGTGTTGAGCCACATGAGCAGATCCGTCTCGGATGGCTGCATCATCATCTGCGACGCCGGGCGTACAGCGATGTGATAGCCCTGCCCGCACAGCGCCAGCTGGGTCTTGCCCACCTGAGCCGCCCACATCAGCGTGATGCGCTCGCACTCCGGATTGATCAGCATGTCCAGCGGCTCGCGCTGGTACGGCGCGTTGTCGAATCGAATCATGCCGGGCACCGCGTTGCCACTCGGGATGCGCACGTGCCGCTCGGCCCACTGACTGGGGGTCAGGTCCGGCGGCGGCTGCAGAAAGCTGCGGCAGCGGGTAAAGATCCGCGCCAGCGCCGCACTGTTATCAAAGCTCCCCATCATCGCCCTCGATGTCGTCAGACGGCTCGATCAGCGACCGGGTGTCTGCCAGCGCCTGCAGTACCTGGTCGATCTCGGCCAGCATCATCCGCTTGATCGCCGACTCGTCCTTGGCGCCGGCCAGCGACGACGCGATGCGCCCGGGAATGTTGCGGATATTGGTCTGCACCTCAGCAAAGAGGCTGCCCAGGTTCTTCTCCAGCTGCGCCACACCCACCACGTCACCCCGCGCGCGGGCCAGCTCGATCTCGGCCATGTCGGCCTGCGCCTTCGTGAGCCTCGCTTTCTGCTCGTGGTAGTCGATGGGCGAGTCGGAGCTGCTGCCTCCGCGCTCCTGCAGGTACCGAACGTACCCCTGCACGGCCGGCACCAGCTCATAGCGCCCGCGCTCGGCCCTGGGAATCACGCCCTCGCGCGTGAGCTGCTGCACGCGCCGCTCGGACAGCATCAGCAGGCTGGCGATGGTGGCAACCGAATGGGTTGCATCACTGGGCATGGCCGCAGGGCGTCATCATGGGCGCGCACCAGCGGCTCAGCCGCCTGGCGCCAGGGTGCGGGCAGCCGTTCGCGCCCCGGGCGTCACCGAGCGCTGCGCGTTTCGGTTCCGTTTCGTTTTGGCAGGGGGCCGCCGGATCGAGCCGGCACGCGCCAACACCCTGTTTTTGC